>Ga0214544_1000420_pt1 | contig 76077 bp, 42 predicted proteins | sample CNSS3metaG_FD_160074 | JGI IMG/M metagenome (GOLD analysis project Ga0214544, IMG submission 160074) | Root nodule microbial communities from cowpea collected in UCLA plant growth center, Los Angeles, California, USA - CNSS3 | ecosystem: Host-associated > Plants > Roots > Nodule | place: USA...
CTCTCTCCACATTGAAACAAAAATTAATTTTTATATAAATGTTATACAAATATTTTTATTAAATTTGATATTTTTATTCAAATTGATATTTTTATTATATATTTTTAACATAACTAAGTTTATTTAAATTTGTGTTTCACATTCAACTTTACTTAAAATTGTTTTCAAATTTTAAATTTATATGCTTTTTATTGTTACATGAATTAGTTAAAATTATTTTTAAAATTTTTATAATTGTTATTTTTACATCAATTCAATCATTTGTGTACAAATTATTGAACTTCACACATTTTAAAAATATACAATTATTTGAAATATAAATTCAAATAAAAAAATAATATTAAAGTATGATCTAATAAAATATCAATATAATTTATGATTTTTTTATTAATATTATTATCTATTAACAACTTTAAAACAATTTTAAGTAAAGTTCAATGTAAAATATTAATTAAATAAACTTAATTTTGTTAAAAATATTTACTTGAAATATGAATTTTGATAGAAATATTTGTGTACATTTATATAGAAATTAAATTTGATTTCAATTTGAAGAGGGACAAAGTTGCCCAATTTTTACAAAAATGGAACTAAATTGAGACAAAAATTAAAATAAAGGGACCAAATTGAGAAAGTGGAAATGATATCTGTCATATAAGTGACATGTGTCATTGTCACTATCACATCACTTTGTCACTACCACGTGGCACGACGACACTACAGCTTGACACGTGGCAAATTTTTTATTTTTTAAAAAAATTCAAAAAAATAAATAAAAAATAAAAAAAATTCAAAAAATCCAGAAACTGACACTTGGCACCCCTTTAACGGTGTTAGTGTACCACTAATGAAAGGGACTAAATTGAGACAAAAACAAATAGAGGGACCAAATTGAGATTTTGCTACAAAAATGAGGACCAAAGGTATAATTAAACCTAAAAAATAATTAAATAAAATATATCAAAATAGTATTCTACATGATGAAAATAAACAAAAAATAAAAATATTAAAAAATTAACAAATGTGTGTCTTATAAACAATTTGGAGACTATTGAAAGGAATTGCACAAAGAAAAATAAATGTATAATTAAGGGTATGATAAGATGAAAAATATCTTAGAGATCTAAGAAAAATTTTCAAATATCAACATATATACTCAATGGTTGAGAAATAACAAAAATTGTTTTAGCGAAACAAAAAAGTTCTTCAAAATGAAACAAAAATTAATAATAATAATAAGTAATTTTTTTATATTACCTAGTAAATGAAATGTTTATGATATTAAACACTTAAATTGAGAGTATTAAACATTCTCATGTGAAAGAAAAATATACAATAAATAAAAATATTAAAAAATAGTAGAAATATTCAAATGTTAGAAATACAATTTTTTTATTGACATACATCTTTTTAACATAATTACATAAAGGTTATGATAAGATAAAAAATATATTGGAGATGCGAATGAGTTTCATAACAAACCAAATAATTAAAAGAAATAAAAAATGGAAAGTATATATATACATACATATATATATATATATATATATATATGATTACTTAATTAATTGTGAATATTTAAATAATTTAAACGAGGATAGAGATATGGCGGGGACGTGTATTATGGCGGGGATATGTATATCCCCATCCTCATCCCCATCCCCATCCCCATCCCCAATTGAAAAAATCGGGGATTCCCCATACCCATACCCATACCCAGTCAATGCGGGGATTCCCCGTCAAAACAGGGACGGGTTCGGACAATACCCACGGGGACGGATTTATTTGCCATCTCTATCCAGAGCTCAACCCACCACTTTCTCTTTTCTTTTATATTTTATTTTCCATTTTTCTCTTTCCTTTTTCTGACCACTTTACAATTGGGAACAGAACTCATTCTTTTCAGCTTTTTCTTTGTTTCACAACCAATTTTCAGATTTTTTTTAGCATATTCTAATTTACCAAACTTTCCAACCTAACTCCTCGACACTTAAACTTGCCGAAATTTCCCAAAATTACTCTCAAGGCTCCTCACAATGGTCAGGTCAGATTTGGTTTTTCAGTTTTAAGGCTTAAATGGAGCTCAAAATCAACAAGAAAAAGGTCAATAAAGCTCAAAGATGAGGTGCAATGGAAAATTATGCAAAGGTGAACTTATTTGACTAAATAGCTTGCAACAAAGACGGCCTAAATCATATCTGGAGTGCAATTTAAAACAAGTTTTAGACAAAAGAGTCAAGTCAAGTTCTGAAATAATCACAACTGAATCGCACAATGAAAGAACTAAGCTCAAGTCTCACCTACGTAAAATAGTCAAAACTGGCTCAAAAACTCAAATTTCAAGCACAACTACTCAACTTAATTGAATGAAAACCAAGTTAGACGATATCAACTAAGAAAGAAAAATCTACTACTCACAACAATGAGCTAAAAACAACAAATCAATCTCTAATGCAAATTCTATGAAGGTTTTCTAAGAACAGCAAATGAACTCAAAAGATACAAGCTACACAGACTTAAAACAGCTAATGAAAATTACAAAACAAGTTTAAAACAGAGAAATTTAACCAGAACAAATTTGACCACCTAAAGCAACAAAATAACTACCTAAACTAGCCTAAAACAGTAAAAAGAAAAGTCTAAACTGAGAAGAAATCTTAACAACAGAATTAGACCTGCACCAAAACATCAAATAGCATAGAAATTTATAAAAGCAAGAACTAACTAATCTAAGCATAAAAAAAGACCTAAAACAAGGTGTTATCCATCATAAAATCGAAAAACAACAGAAAAGGTATTAACAACTAAAGGAAATTAAAACTGCTGTTAAACTCAACAAACAAACCTGTTACAACACCTAATTTAGTAAAAGAAGAAAAAAAGATAAAATCAAACCAGCTAGGGTGAAGAATAATGTTAGTTAAAATGAAATTAGTAAATTGAATTAAAGCTACTAGGTCAAACTATCTAAAGAAACTACCAAGTCAAAAAACAAAAGGTCACAAAAATCTGAAACAACAAAGAAATCTACCAGTGAAAACACCAAAACTAGGCTCAAAACAACAAATAAAAGTTTGAAACAGCAAATAAAACTCAGAATAGAAAATTAAACTCAAACTAAGCTAAAAACAACAACTTAAAATTAAAAAAAAAATGAAATAGCAAATGAACTCACTCTCCCCACACTTGAGTGACACATTGTCCTCAATGTGAAGGAAACCTGCTGAAACAGGGAAACAAATTCAGAATGAAACAGGGAAAGCAAAAAAAAAAAATGTTCTAAATAGACTGAAAAAGGGAAAGAAAAACTGGAGTAAAAACTCTGAAGCAGTGTGCATTAATTTTCTACCACTGTATTAGTCAGTTCTTTGGATTCATCACTGGTTGAGCTGGAATTGTGGCAGTTTTTTGTTGTACCAACTCATTCACAGCAGTAGCTAGCTGGCCTATCTGTGTCTTCAGGTCTTGAGTGGTGGCCTCTATAGATGTTTCTTGTTTCAATTGCTTGCTGCTGTGGTGGCAAAAATTGTGGTCTGGGCTGTTGAAACTGACCAGGATTTGGTGCTATATTCATCATAGCAGGTGGTGGCACATATTTATGTTGAGCATTGGAGTTGAATTGCTGCTTCTGATTGCTAGGTTGCTGACAAACTGTTGTTGCAGGTGTGGAGGTGGTGACACATATTTCATATTAGGCAATCTAAACAGATATCAACCACTCCCCTCACACTTGAGTTTTACAATGTGTTTGGTTGGGGAAGGGAGTAACCGGAAAAAAGGAAAATGAAAATGGTTGCTAAACAGTTACATCAAAAGTGGGTCAATTCTTTAGGCACACAAACCCATTGAGGACACACATTTTCCTAAAAGGAAAAGAATACATGTCACCAGTATAACTAGACCTGGAGTTTTGCATAAACCACAATCAAAAACAAATTACATTGTGCCCGTTAAATCTAACCACTACCTAGCAATTTACTAATGCTTTCCTTTACTAAGCAAAGAACAACGAAGAGAAATCGAAAGCTGCAATAGAGAAAGGGCATCGGGAAATGTAGAGGAAGATTTGGAGAGAGATGATAGATTGCGCGATGAAAAGAAGAAAGAAGAAAGATTGTTTTTTGGATTTACGAAAAATAACAAAAGAGATTCTGTAGAAAAATGTAGAGAGGAAAATGAAAATTTTCCGAAATTTATTAAAAACTCATGATACTTACCAGATATTTAAAATTACCAGATATTTAAAAATCTTAAATCTTTCCTTATTTAATTAATTTACCAGAGATTTTATAACATCCGTTAATAAATTTCACTTAAAATTAACTTTCTTCTAAGATATACATACATTTAATACATTAATATGATTTCATTATTTTTATTGTCAACAATTTATATATTTATGTCAGAGGTGGCATTTTAGGACAGGCAAGGAAAGCCGGTTTGTAAACCTGTATAAAAAGTATAAGATGAATTAAGACATTAAATTCGTTGGCCCGTATAGACTCAGTAGTTTGTGCGAGCTTAAGGTGAGATGAGACAAAAACGAACGAGACCATTTACAAAATTAAATAAATTTAATAAAACAGTATTATAGTGGTAGTGTGGTAAAAAAAGTTACTAAACTTTTGTTTCCTATTCTTCTTTTTCAATTTACACACCAATTTTTGTAAATTCCAATCTACACACCAATTTTTGTAAATTCCGTTTATTCCGTTTATTATTATTATTATTATTATTTATATTATTTATAGTGATTTTAATTCTTAAATATGATATATTTTTTTAAATATTTTTAGGTTAACGAATTGATATTTATTTTGTATGATGACATGTTATTATATTTTTAATTATAATTTTTATTATTATTATTTCTTGTCTTTGGTCAGTTAACTAATTGAAATTATTTTAATAAAAAAAATATTAATTATTGTAGAAAAATAAAAAAGTTTTTATTTAGTTCACTACAAACATGAACCGGTTTACGAGTCAAAAAATAAGGCTAAAAAAATAAATATATTTTTGAACTTCAAAATAAATCACTCCGACCTTAATTTTGTGAATCAAAACTCATAGATCGAACTAACCCGCTTTGTTATTCTTAAATAATATATTATCTTTAATTTATAATATTGTTAAAATATAATATCATTACATTTTTTATTTTTTATTTTATGTATTTATGTATTAGATGAAATGGTTATTTTACTTTCAAAAATTAGATTTAAAATTAAAATTAACTTTATAAAAAAATTGATTTTCATTAGAAAACATGATTTAGAAATGGATTTAAATTTTGGACCAAATTTTTAATTTTGATCCAAATATTAGATACGAATTTAAAAAAATTCTAAAGTTAATTTTGCAGACGATGTAGATATGGATCTAAAGAGCAATTATAATTTAATACACTCAAGTCACGGGTTTTTGAGAGTGGTAAAAATAGTAACCATCAAATTCATTAATTTACAAAGTAAACATTCAAACGTACAAGATAAACCAAAAAAATGATCCTTATTCTTCTACCACTAAAAGAATACAAACTAAACAGTACAACAACAACAACAAAAAATCTGCTGTTAGGCACAAATGTATGACGTAACTCAATCAGAAGCAACAATCCAGGACCCAGCAGCAACATAAAGCAGCACAACTGCAGGAAAAGAAAGTCAAATAAAAGTTTAGTTGAAAGCTTTATGGGCAAACAAAATGTTTTTTTACAAATACAATCCCCTTTTAGTGATATTTTAGCCAATAAAAAAATTAATTTTGTATTTATAAAGAAAGAAAGATGGAAAAGTAAAATAGTGGAAAGTGTCTCTAAAATTTGTTGATGTCAAAATAATGATGCCTCAAATTTAATACGTGTAGTGGTTTGGCTATATGAACTTACCATCCCTTCCAGAATCCATCACCCCTGCTTGTGGTTTCCTCTGGAACCATTTGTTGAGAGTACCCTACAGAACCATCCTTAGAGGGATAACCCATAGGTGGTGGGGCAGTGACGTATGGAGCTGAAGAATAGACCTCACTCTGCGCTGCATATGATACTGCATCATCATAATAATACCATATCATCAGGCTCGGTAAAGAAAAAAAAAATCTAAATTTGAAAACCAGTGTTGAATTTTTGTAAGAAGTTACCAGGGGGTTCTTGATGGTTGCTGATGTGATTCATGGTGTTGATGAAGTTTTGTTTTCTTCTGGTGATTGTGGTTTCACAATGAAGAGAAGAAGATGATGAATTGTGAATGGTATGTGATGAGAAACTAAGGAAGCAAATGAGTTATATATATATATATATATATATATATATATATATATATATATATATAGGTTCATTCATTGGGGTATGAGTATGAATCTTAATGCAGTAGAAGATTTCGTGCGTGTTCTATGACGTGTGGGACAAACGCGTTCAGAAGGAGAAAGAATAAAGACGTGTTTGAATTTTGAAGTTTCTAAGAATGCTGCATTGTTGTGTTTGGGCACGCAAATTAACGCGCGTGACACGTTGCACTTAATAATACGGCTTTCTAGATGTGGATCGAGTGAGTCATCGTATCGTATGAATTTTTTTATCAAGATTGATTGTTTTTGTTAAAAATATTTTAATTTATCTAATATGATTTATCTAATATGAATTATAATATGATTTTCTCTCACAAATACAATCTATTTTGATGTGCTTTTTCATGCATATCATCAAATAAATAATTCAACCATTGAATTTCACATGTAATAGCAGCCAGGGCAGGTTAAGTAACATTTTTGCGGGAAAAGTCATTGACTTTCCTCAATTTTTAAGCATAAGATAAATCAAGTTCCAACTATCCTAAAAAATCAATTTATTTTAAAAGTATATATCATCACCCATAAGCTTAAAAATGCCATATCAGCATCACCCCGAGTCCCGTTGCTAGATACATGAGACGCCTAACTGGTTCAACATCTTCCTCTTCAACTCTCAAGATTCTGAATCCCTTTGGACCAATCATTCTCATTCGCACCTTCCTTGATCAAATCCATCTTCTTGTTCTCAAAATTGAACTCACCACTCCCAAATTAATGTATATCAAAGTGAAATATGGAACAAAGAATTTTATAAGCCACAACAATAATTCTTGTTATTCTTTGAAGTTTTTGCCATTTACAAATGGGATTAAACCCATGTCCTTTAAACCTTGAACATGAGACTCATTGTAACTTGGTTGCCCCCAACTATTACAATAAGACAAGGAAAACAAATGATGACAAGACATACCTCACCAAACACGAATTTTGGTTGCCCCCAACTATTACAATAAAACAAGAAAAACGAATGATGACAAGACATACTTCACCAAACACGAATTCAAACTCACGAACTAAGCTGTGCACAATATCTTCTTGTTGACCACAAATTGCACTCCTTCAAATCCTAAATTAGTATTTATCACCAATTTGAATTTGAAGATCTATCAAACCCTAAGAGCAAATACAAATACAACGGGTCACGTCACAAAAATATTTCCAACTCATAAACTTAATTGATCAAAATGTATAAAAATTAGGACCAAATTAACTATAAAACGAAAATAGAGACCAAATTAAATAAAATTGATGAAAATAAAAACCAAATATGTATTTAAACCTAAAACATTTTTAAGAGTACGGTTTAATACTCATATTAGAGACTCTTATGATCTTGTTTGATAATTAATTTGATCTTTCTATTTCGTAATTTCTAGGTTAAAAAAAATTAATAAATATTAGATAATATAGGTAATTAGCTATTAGAGAACCAAAGAATATTTTTATCTTCAATTAATATAAATAAAAAACTGTTGAAAAATAAGTGAATATGAAAACTGAAAAAGCATAATTTAACTTTTATTCTAACAAATAGCTCCAACTAAATCAATTTAATTAAAATTGGATTGGTTTAGTTCAAATCGTTCAAAAAATATTCAAAACTCAAATCAAATCAATCCAATATGATTAAATAAGTTTGAAGAATTTGATTTTTCTCCCAAAGCCAAACCAAGCTAGGCTTCTAGTTCCTGCACACCCCTCAACTTCTTCACACAGCTTCTCAAACTTTCAAAATGACCGTTTTATATCCTCGGAAAAATAATTTCTGGATTACATATTCCAGAAACTTTTCGAAATAAATTTTCAGAATATAATTTCCAGAACAAAATTTTTGTAATATATAAATTGTGTATGGAATAAATTTTTTGAAATGAAATTTTGGAAAAAAAATACTTTCTGAAACTCATAAAAATGTTTTTCGAAATGAATTTTCCAAAATACTCATATGAAATATACTCTGAAAAGAACTTTCCAAAACCATGGAAGATGTTTCGAAAAAAACTTTTCGGGAATGATTATATTTTTTTTTTTGCACTTCTTTTTCCTGTGCAGCATTCTTCCTCTCTTCTTCATCCTTTACGGCGGCGGTGTGGCGGCTGTGGTGGTGGAAGCAATGGTAGTAGTGGTGTGGTGTAGTCAATGGTGAAAGATGTTGAAATCTTTTCATGGTATTGTGGGGTGCAGTAGTATTTGTGGGCAATAGCCACCAAGCTATGAAGGGTCCAAGCTGTTGCCCCAATTGCACTGTGTAGATGATTATGTCCATTCTACCAGTCTGCAATATTAAAGACAAAGAGCTACAATTCCATAACATTTTTGCAGCATAGCCTATGAATCATGCATGGTAAGATAATGCAAGGGGTCAACATTAAAGTCTAGATCACAAAGTTGACATGATTGAATATATAAAAAATAAAAGCTCAGAGGTACAATGATTTATAGTAGATAACAAAAATCTATAGTATATGTACAAATATATACAACACCGACTTGGGACCACATCAGTTATGGTCTAGCAGAATATCATTGTGGTTTACATGTTGCCAAGCTTAAGCTTCAGAAATGTAGCCTATCTCCTCCCAAGAACAGCTACCAAAGTAAGAACAAAATTAGAAGTCCATACAAAACAAAACTTGGAAAATACTAATACCCCAGAAGAGGGGAAGAAATGAGCAACCAGGAAATGGTGTCCCAATCCTATTTTTTGAACCTGAGAAAAAGCAATGACATGCCACTGAAATATGACAAGAACACAGCTTTGCAAATGATACATGTAAAAATCAAAAGAATGCAATGAAACAAAAGTCCTATAGGCCAAGACAGCAGCTATCACATGTTACTTAGGCAAGAAAAAGGGGCAATAGGGTAACCAAATTTGCAATGTTCATGATTTTCCCTTCCCAGAAGCAGCTGTTTCCCGCTGATTGCGAAAATGGCTGAGAAGCTGTTGTGCCTGCATCAACATGTACATGTCAGCATTTTTTTCTCTCGATTTTTAGATTGTGCCCATTACAAGATACACTGCATGCAACTATGATCAAGCTTTCTCATGATAGCTATAGTAGTTATGACTAGCAGGGGTTTAGGATGAATAATTCACTTAAAATGCACAAATACAATATTATCCAATCACACTATTATGTATAATAAGTTTGTTAACTTGTATAAATTGGTTAACCATGTAAAAATCTCTACACTGATAGTGCATGAAAATTAAACTCGTAGAAAAATATTAGAAACAAAGGTTGCTGCCCTTAGTTTCAACTTCCAACAAAATGAGTGCATAATTATGATTGACCCTAAGGCTTCAACACAATTCTACGGACAAAGAATTCAGCAAAATGCAGAAAACTGACTGAGAGATATACACAGACAATAAAACTGTTAACCACCAATAAGGATAATAAGCTCCACACCTTTTCCTTTGCTCTTGGTGTACCAGATACTGACAATGCAACTAGGGGAGGGACAGCTCCTTCTTGCAAAACTAGATTACAGAACTTAGTACTATGAAGGCACAATTGCAAGAGAATGGAGGCAGCATTTTCCTTTCCCCTCTGAGAACCTGACTCAACAACTTCAACAAGTAAGGGGATACCCCTTTCCCTTGCAATTTCTAATCGGCCCTCTGGAATGGTTGACAGGTTTGACAGAAGAGCAACAGACTTGTCAACCATTCCACTAGCTTCGTCCAATAACCGAACCAGAAATTTCACTGCTCCAGCTTGAACTATACGAGCTTTATTCTCATGAAATATTGAAAGGTTAAATAAAGCAGTAGCAGCATCCTTCTTTCCTCTAAGAGTTCCTGAGGCAAGAAGATCAACCAAAGCTTTAACAGCTCTTGAACGGCCAATTCTTGCCTTATTGTTCTCAAGTACTGAGAGGCTGAATAGAGTTGCCGCAGAATTCGCCTTGGCACTATCATTTCCTGTCTTCAAAACATGGATGAGAGGTTCTATGGCTCCTGCTTCCATGATGAAAGTCTTGTTCTCTTCATTAATTGACAAGTTCAGTAGAGCTGTCACAGCATGCTCTTGTGTTACCTTCACGTCTGAATGTAGCAATGAAAGCAAAGGCATGGAAGCCCCACACTGCCCTACAATGACACGGTTTTCCTGGTTATGCTTTGTAAGGAGCCTCAATTCTTCAGCAGCAGTAGTCTGTGTTTCAACTGATTGACTGTGAAGGTCTTCAATCAATCTAAAGACATGAGATGTGGTGGTCAATTCATCTGACCCGGAGTTTGAAACAGAATGTGAATCATATCTTGACAGACTACCACTATTATTATTATCATTATGATTTCCATTCTCCAACAATCCCACATTTGATCCAGGATTTTGAAATGTTTTTCCAGATATCCAAGGAGATATCCCTGATTGTTTGTTACCAGGAGAAGGACACGTGTTTTTGATTTCTCCGGAGAGCACCTTCACATTTTGATGCCTGTTGGATATCCCTGACACCTCTTTTGAAACTGCACAATCAGTACTAGAAATGGAACTTGAAAATGATTCACTTCTGCTGTGAGTATATGGGGACTCTTGCTCACACCTTTCGGCTGCTCCACTCTGGCATCCATTGTATTCTCCACATAATCTGAAAGAGTTATCAACCTTTTGCTTTTCAAATGCATTTTCAGTTTGAAGAGATGATCTTGAAATGGAATTGCTACTAGAGAGAGACCCAACACGGCAATCATCTTGAGGCAATAAATTATCCATGGGGGACGTGACACAGGCAGATTTTTTGTGGTCAGAAATACCAGAAAGTTTAACATTATTTTCCTCACACCAAGTTGCTATCATAGCTTTGACAGTGTAATTGGGAATGAGATTTGTATGAGTAAGTCTCTGACGAGTTTTGGGACAAACTGTCAGCCCATGATCAAGCCACTTTTGGATGGATTGCCTCTCATATGTTTGACCTGAAGCCACAATAACAGGATCCAACATGAGTTCCAACGATAAAGGACAAAGGAAGTATGGAGGGATTGAGAGACCACTCTTGACTACAGGGCACTCAGTTTTGATCATATAATCGCGCAAACTACGGACAAGATTCACAATTTCATTAATTTCTTCTATGTCCGCTATCATTTTATTGGCTTCAATGTTCACCCTTTCCTTTTCCACAGCAATGCTTTCTTTTAAGAGCTCCTGATTTGGTGTCAATTTAAGTAACTCAATAATTTCCTTCAGATGCTCCTTGCTTGGTTCAATATTGTCTCTTTGATTTCTCAGTGCTTCTTCTATATAGACCATTGCCAGTTCCTTCTTGAGACACTGAAGTTCCTGGATATAGTGCTGAAAAAGTTGGTAGAAATTAATCTCATGCTTAAACAATCAACAAAACACCAGAAAACTTTTGGAGGGCATAGTGTATCAGAATAGTGATCAGGAAAAAGTGATAGGGAGGTAACTTCCAACATTGCACATACCTGGAGATTAGCCAAAACTGATACAGATGGAGGTGACTGTAAGGATCTAACTATCATGTGACAGATATCTAGTGAAGTGCTCTGTAATTTGATCAACAATGTACCACCATGTAGAATCTGGAAATAGAATAATCCCGGTAAAAAGTTAAGCTGTAGCAACTAACCTCATCCAATAAAGACCAATGGTTGAGATATTGAACTTATTATTGGTTCATTCAATTTTAACTTTCAAATAGAAATAAAGAAGCCAACGATCTTAAACGGGTTGGAAATACAGTTGTTGGATATGGTATTAATTTGACAGAAAGAATGCAAGGGATTCTTACACTGTGAATCCTGCTCATCTTTGGACTCCATTTTTCAATGAAATCTCTAGCTTCATTAACTCGCTTATCCAATTCCTCACACTCTTTACATAGATTTACATCTGATGGAATTTGGTGATCCATAACGTCATCAAGCACCGGCTTCAAACGCTTTAACACCCCAACCATATTATTACAGATCTTCTGAAAGGGCATAGGTTTCATTGTTTGACATGAAACCAGATGAATGAATCGAGAAATGCTGTTGATCAGACATTTCACAGAAGTTGTATCTGTCTGACCTGCTCAAGTGAAACCATATAACAAACTAATATTACACAAACAAGAATTCCAAAGGACGAGTTACAAGATATACTGGGAATCACTTAAAACAGAAATAAGATAGTCCCATATTTAGTCCTATTTGTCTTTCAACGACTAAATAGGACTCAAATGCATGGTAGACACCAATATTGATAACTATTTTAACTGCATTACCACAAACTCCTCTTCAAGAAAAAACACATCATGAATTATGTGATCGAATATCACACTGAAGGAGACACTGGAAATAAAATTTGATGAATCGAACAGCAAAAGAAAAAAACCATAGGTAGATGGAATCAACTTGCAGGAAGAAGGGTGTAGTACAAAATTGCAAAGGAGTTATTATTGATCAACCAAAGTGTGCATGCCCCCTATCTTTGCTGAAATAGTAACATAGGCCTTTCGCCAATGAAAATGGTGCATGCAAGACAAGTCAAAGTCCACTAAAGAGGAAAGAATTTTTGGTTCAAAATCCCAGTAAAATAATCATGGAAAGATAGCACCGTCAACTTAAAAGACCCCAATTCAACTATAAAGCTAAGAAAATTCTTCATCTCCGGGAACCACACAAATAAAAAAAAAAATACAAATCACCCTCTCTTTTTGACAACTCCTCCACAGTTTTTCCCCCAACACCCAAAGGGAAAGCATGTATCTTTCCATTAACCAACCCAATAAATCACCAACAAAAAACTCTGACCATAATAACATAGCGAAAGTTAACTACTTAAGGAGATTTCATCAAACATTCCCAAATTCATAGCACCCCCCTTAATCCACAAAAACCCAGAAGCCAGTCAAAGCTCAGATTTTCAGTACAAGTGATGGAAGAACCAATTCGATCCACCAATAAATCAGAAACATAAAAGGGCACCACAGAAACCCACAAAAAAAATTATGGGAAAAAGAAACATTTTTCGAGAACGAAATACAGAAGCTCGGGATCATTCATATGCATACAGACCTATATGCATGGTTCTGAAACTCAAACGGAACAGGTAAAACAGATCCTGATCAGCTTCAAACCATAAGGAATGGAATGGAAGGTTCCAAAAGAAAAAGCATGTAGTGATGTAAGAAATTCAATGGTTGTCCCAGAAGAGCATCATCTTCCTCCATTCATTCATTCATTCATTTTGAATCATTCGTCCCTGCATTTTTCTACCAACAAAGCTGTCTGAAAAGCCTGGGTGAAAGGAGAGGGTCCAACACCACCAACAACAAGGGAAAATTTTTTTAGAAAAATAAAAATGGGTTAATGTGGTGGGTCCTTGATGTCATGCGGATACGGTTGCAAATTTGTTGTGTTTCGTGGCAAAATTTAATTAACAAAGTACTAATGAACAGTTCCAGTGGTGAGAAACAACAATATTTTTGGGATATAATAGCAGGTCACTGTAACACCGAATATATTTTTCTCGTAAAATTTGAGGACAGTATAACACAAGAAATAAACACTTTTTCTTCTGTACCATAAAAAGACCTTTTCTTTCAACTAAAGAAATAGTTCTTTTATCTGTGAATATGCCAGCTCAAATATGCACCACGATTTCCCAATAGTTTCTTTTTTTAACATTTTTGATTAATTGAAATTTATGAGTTTCACTCTTTTCCTTAAAAGATTTTCACTACTTTGAATTTAAGATTTTACCTGATAAAAAAATAGCAAGAACAACATAACAAAATGTGGCTAAAAAGTTATATTAGTATCTCCATGTCTTTTTTAATGATAATACTATTCCTTCATTACTTCTTTTTTCTGGCTGGAACAATGGTACAATATTCCATATGAGTGTATCTTCTACCTCGAAACTAGTATGAAAATATGGAATCTGGAATTATTATTTTCTTGTGTTTCTTGATGAAGAATAAGTGGACTACAAATCCCATTTTTGCATTTTCTGCCCAAACAAAACCCATCTTTTTGGCAACCATTTTTTTCTATTCAGCAAAAATGGAAAATCTCAAGTACTTGCACTGTATGATACGCTGTCTCTCATCTCTGGACAGTTGCATTGAAAAGGTAAGAGAAATAATTGTTTTGAGAGAAAAAATTGTGTACCTTGTGTCTTTAATTAACTTATAAAATACTTGAATTCGTTCAATTTATATATTCAACTTTCATCGTGAGGAATGTGAAAGATGAAAAATATGTATGTTGATGTTTTTTAATGATAAATAAATTTAAATGAGCAAATTCAATTTTTAAAATAATTTAGTCGTGCGAGTAATTGGCAATAGAAAACTAACATAAAAATAAAAAATTACATTAATGTAAATAAAATACTACCAAAAACACGTGTTATATGAAAAGAGATGTAATGAGACCTTTATACATTATCTTTACTTAATTTGGGAAGTTTTTTATTTTTATCATCTTCATCTCAAAGTGAGTGTACATGCACAAATTCTAATATTATGCTCAAAATTAAAATAAAAACATTTTTTAATTAACATTTTAACGTCTCATTTAATTAATAAGTGTAATTAAAAGAAACGCTACACACAAATAGTACAACAGCGCAGTCCTGGGGTCTTTAACACAACCCCTACAAAGCTAGGCACACCACGATGTCAACAGAAAACCAGATGAAAAGTCTAACAGATGAAGGTAGAGTAATAAAGCATAAGGCAATACATGGGTCATAGCCCTAAAGAAAATCCATTAAGAAACTAAAGTCCAGTCCATGCAGACTATGCAGCGGAATCATCCCTCTTTTGTTGATCGCGAGCAACTCTCTCATCTGCTCCCATCAATAAATTGATGATCATCGCAAGGATAAAAGTACAACATACAAAGCAACCAACAAGCAAAAGGGTAAGCTAGAGCCAACAAGAATTTCATTAATACAATCAGATAAAATTTCACAATTCCATGTATACATATCAACCAAGCATGTTATGACCTTTCAATCAATACACTAAGACTCAACTCGACTCATCCGGATTGCATATAACCTGGTCGGATTCAGCGGATGCTTGCACTTGTGGTGGATACCTCTGCTCACCCCCGAGCTATGTGTTACAAGTGTTACAATGAATCAATTTCCATCACCACAAGGTTAGCCCTTAATGAATTTCAGACCTCCTGCTACTCTCACCATAGGAGTCAATCCGCTCTAAGTGAGACTAACTGACTCCTTAGAGTGTCAAGATGCGATCCTTACCTTGAATCCTTACCGAGTTATATAGATGGGGCACCACCATGAACACTCACTATTAGGGGCCATGGAATTACGTCCCGACCACTGAAGCACGACCTTGAGAATCTCACCTAGAGGTCCCAAGGAATTACGCACTGACACGGACCAAATCATGTTCACAAAACTAGGTAATATTTATCATGCATGTATATGTATCATGTCAACCCTTTTAATCAATCCTCTTTTGTGTTCCAGGTCAAATTTATACCAACTCATCATACTCCATCCACGAATATAGGGTTTCAACTCATCTCATTACCATGTTACATTCATAACCAACCAATCTCATTTCGTCACATGCCAAGAATTTATCCAAGTTCACCATCCATAACTCATACACCCTCCCATTTCATGCATACTCATTCATTTTATACTTTGACATAGCAATACAACCCAAACATGTATTTTATACCCAAAACAAAGATTCAAACAGTACCCACACATCCTCTCGCCCAACTCTCGCTTAGGCCAGAAGCCCTCGCTCAGGCGAGAGGGGTTCTCTCGCTTAAGCGACAGGCCCTCGCTTAGGCGAGATCGCGACAGAGGTGAATGAAGTGTTTCTCGCGTACTCGCTTAAGCGAGTCCTCCCTTGCCTGAGCGAGCCCACCCCTCGCCCAAAAGTGTGGTCCCTCGCTTGGGCTGCAACTGCAGCGACCCAACCTCGCACTCCCACGCAAGCTCGCTTAGGCGAGCGTCTCTCGCCTGAGCGAGATAGCACCTCGCTTAAAACTAAGACCCTCCGCCTGAGCTCGAGCTCGAGCGCGAGCTGGGGTTGGTTCTCTACAAGTCTCGCCTAGGCGAGACCGAGTCGCTTGGGCGAGAATAACAAACCACGCCACTGTTCAACCTGCATCAGTTATATTTTCACACCCAAAAACATTTCCAGTCATCTCATACGTTCACAACAACATGCAATTTCAACCAATCACAATACAAACACACAACGATAGAAAATGCATCACACAACCAGAGGGTTCTAGCTCCCCTTACCTAGAATAAACTAGAGCAAGACCTCGATGATAGACACGGACACAACAAAATAAGGAGTAGGCTTAGGAGCTGGAAAAACCACGGAACATAATACAAGATAAGCTCATCACAGAGACTTAGTTGGGTAAAACACGAAAGTATACTAAGGAATGGATGGCACGAGATGTAGGATGACTTACGTGAAGTAGGAACAGCTCGAGCGAACTTGAAACTGGTGAGGAGACAAACCCTAGCAGAGAGTGCGGCTGCTCAAGGAGGCACAAAGGTTTCTGTTTTACGAAAAAGAGCACAAGATTAGGGTTGGGGCAGATTAGGTCTGATCCTTCCCTTTTGGGCCAGCCCTTAGGCCCATAAGATTGGGGCAGCCCTTAAAATAAAAGGAGCAGAAATAAATGGGCCTTACAATTTTGTAAGTAAATTGAAGTTTAAATCAAGTGAAGAATTCATATTTTATTATATACAAGGTATAAAAGTTATATCTAACTATCCTAATTAACATATATTATACTACCAATCAAATCATCACACAATTAACAACGATTAAGATTATATATATAATCATGTTGAAATATAAACATATTTTTCAAAAGTATAACTTTCAAAGCTCTATCTCTTAAAGATCTATAATATAAAATATATATATATATATATACATAACCACCAATCATTCTTACTAATTCAATAGTCCTACTGTTGTTCACCATTACCATTGACAAATGTTCAATTTACTTGATTTGATATATGCTATTGAAACTTAAAATGCATGAATTTGATAAACTTTAAGTAAATCAAACCCCTTTAACAGAAAATACAGAATGTAATATTGAGAATTGGTTAAGTGTAATTTCAATGAACTTTTTATGAAAATGCAACACTTTTTTCAAGAATAAAAGAATTGTGCAACTGAGTTCTAAGACTAATGTCAATTATTGAAACATGGTTAATAGAAGTTCAAATCTTATTTTCACAACTGAACAACAAAGCGTGGCACTGAGCAGCAATGTGTTGAGCCTTGAAAGGAAACCCTCAAGGAAAGGAAACCTAAATTGATTAAATATGGAAAGCTTGAGACCAAGATAAAGAGTTGAGCAGAGAAAACTTGTCTAGGAAGGAACCTCAATGTTGAACACCAAAGTAGAAACTTAAGTCACAAGAAAATCTTGAATAGGAAGAAACCTCTATTGTTGAGCCCTGAAGACTAGAGCTAAGATTTTATTTCTATATAAACAAATTGTTGCTATGTTTTAGGGATTTCTTTCTAAGACTTTTTCTTATACATTTTCTCTATTTTCGTTATAACATTTTGAGAAAATTATAAGAGAGGAACAATAACTCAATATACTTGTAGCTAAAGTCATCATTATGAGTAGTTGAACTCGCTTGTATTGAAGTTGGATGTATCCTTTTTTAACTTTTTGTGTCACTGTTGATTTATATATATGACTATTATTTTATTTAGTGTTAATAGTTTGATTTATGCTTGAATGTTGGATGAACTGATCACTCATCTTATTTATCTGAATTATATTGAATTGAGAAACTAATCTTAAATCTAAGATCTAATCAAATAATCTAATGTATTTGAATGTTATGAATAGATTTGAATACTTCTGTTGAGTGAAGTCATATACTTAAAGTAAGGGTTCATTCATTAGTAGTTGAGGAATCAATGTTGTGATTTAAGTCCTTATATTTCTAACTCAATGAATTGATTTAAAACAAACCATGCACTTTTAATGACACTAGATAAATGTATTATTATATATTGAATCCATGGTAGTAGAATTGAAATAGATAGGTGAAATTCAATCTCTATATATATATATATATATATATATATATATATATATATATATATATATATACTGATTAATTCAATCTTATTTCACTCCTTAAATCCTTCTTTACATCTTGTCAAACAATGTTTTATTGCAAGCTAGTGACAGATTAGAACTATTCAAGATTTTAAACAAATTCCTATGAATACCACACTTGTTTTTGTGCTACAATTGACTCAGTACATTTGCTAATAGGTAAAGAAAAACACCAACAACCACTTGCATCATCCTTTGCTCATGTATATAATACGATCATAGTAGGTGGATAACACAAACTTATAGAAAAAAAGGATAAGTTGGTCTATTTTACAAAGTTCTACACATGTATCATCACTACACTAACATTAGGATTTTTCTATATATCAACCGTCATTTAAGCACTTGGAAGTTCAACAACTCATGATGATTCTAACAATTGATCCTAGAAGAAGATGCACATTCCTCATGTCTCTTCTAACTTAAGATTTTACAAGAGAAATGGAAAAGAGAGACTCTAGAGAGAGAAACTAAATTTATAATGGAATTCTAGATTCGTTTTTGGATGCAAAACATGGGATCTAGCCTTTAATTTAAAAAAAAAATGGGAGTTGGTTGAAGCTCCAATCATGGTGGCGAAACTCGTGAGCTTTCCTTCCATGGAGGGTTTCCTTGAAGCTTTAGTGTTGTTCTTGTTGTTTGATCACAAAACCTTCTTCGATGGTGGGCTTCCTCCATGGTTTAGCTCCAAAACTTAGTGCTTGAGGTTACTTCATGGCGAAGTTTTCTTAGTGTAGCTTAGCCACCATATCTTCTGCTTGAGTTGTGGAGACAAAATTTGAATCTTCTTAAAACCGCCATACAGTTGCTCAAGCTGTGATTTTGCAACTTAAGCCATTATGCTCTATTTCTTCTAAATTTGTAAAAATTCATCAAAAATACATTAATTTTTCACACATGGTCATATTCAAATACTTTTAGTTAAATCTAGATAAAAAGGAATAAAATCATCAAGATATATAGTGTAATGAAACAAAATAAATACTAAAATGCATGTGTAAAAGGTAAAATGAGCACTTATCATATCGTAACCTCGACCTTCGATCACGTAAGGAATGAAACGAGAGTGAGAAGCATGAGAACAAAGATTGAGATGGAGGGGAGAATCACGTTTCATAAGAAGGAGGTTATGTGTTTGAAACTTTGAAAGGTTGTTTGGATTCTTCTAAAAAGGGATAATTTTATTTTTAAAGGGTTTTACATGAGGTATCTTTATTCTGATTTATAACATATTTTTAATATAAATTTTAATGACAAAAATTCTATTTTGAATACGTGGGAATCCAACAATAAAGTCTTTTCATCTATCTTATGGCAAGTGAAATTATGAGATAATTACATGTTATAAGAATAAATATATATTGACTTTTTAATCTTGTAAAATTAAGTAATTTTTTGTTTTATTTTTTAAAAGTATTATTTTAATCTATCCAAAAATAGTAACTTTAAGTTTTGATAGAATTACAAATTAAAATATTATCCAAGATTTAAAACCAAATTTCACTTAAAATAAGTATTAAAAATAATGTTTTTTTCATTTTTGGAGAAACTATTTAAAAAAAGGTTTATAAAGCTAAAATGAAATCTTATTCATTTCACCTTTACTAAAAATGTATTTAAATCATATAAATTTAGATTAATAATTTTTGTTAAATATTTTTTTACTTAATTAAATTTTAAGTTCTACATAAATTTGTGTATTTTTAGCTGAGTGTATGTTAAATCTTGTTGCGTTATTTTTTTTCTCCTTGTCTACACGTGTTAAAAAATATAAAATTTTTATTTCATATAAAATAATGTTATGGTTAATAACAATTTAATTTTATATTATTAATCATACAACTTCACATTTTTTTAATAAAAAAAGACAAAGAAATAATATGATGGTCAAAATAGTCATATCACTAAATTAAAAAAAATTAAATGATAGAAATTTAATTAAAAATATAAAGATATTAAGTATCAATAAATAAAAAAATTACAAAAATTTAATTAAAAAAATATACAAAATTTATAAGGTACTTAAAAGTTAATTAATCCTTTAGATTTTGGTCTTAATTCGAAAAGTATGATTAGGATTCCAAGCCACAATTAAATGAATGTCTTTGTTTTAGTATATTGTGGACTACCTAATACCAACTCCAATGAAATGAATGACCAAATTTCCACCTTTCAAACTGAGTTGGTCAAAAAAATTAATTAACTTCATCTGCAATATGTTGTTCATTAAATCTTAGTATCCTTTAGCACTGTCCCTTGACATTGACAAATAAAATTTTCCACACACAGACACATAAAGAAATGGTTAAAAGTTCACTTTAAGATTGCACAAAAAGAAAGTAAAAACCCATAAAAAAAATAATAATAAGGCATCAAAACCAAACTTTTTTTCATGCATAGATATGGATAGATACTGATGGAGACAAATAACAACTCCATTTGGTCACTGTTGCATTGTAGTACAACCAAATTACCTAGCTAAAGCAAACTTGGTAACTTTTCAACTTTCAAATTGAGTATTGTATTTCTTTTCTATCCATAAATTGGTGTGGATTATTTATGGCTAAAAATAGATATAAACCACGAGCATATATAAGATGAGTATTTTCCTTCTTCACATAACTTATTTTGTATTTAAAGTGATATAACTAGGAGTTAAATCATAGATTGTTTGATTAAGATACACAAAGAAAGGCTACCTATGTCAACTAAAGTTGGTTCATGTATAATGAGAATTGAATAAACAACTAAATAGTACTTTTAGTTTGAAGTTAGGGATTTTGCATCCTTGTTTTGGTATGAAAAATGAAAGCTACTTTGTAGTACCTCATGACATGTTTGATTTTGAGAAATGAATATAAAAGATTAAAATAGAGAAAAATAAGTTGAAAAAAGAAGATAAATAGATAAAAAATAAAACTAATTATGTTCTTGTTTGGTAATATAAAAATAAGTATCCATAAATAAAGGGTTAAATATGTTTTTAGTCTTTGGATTTTGACACGAAATTAAATATTGAAACTTTGACTTATTTTTGTCTCCACTTTAAAAGTTAATGAATATAATCATTAAAACTCAATTGTATTAATTTATTTACATATCAAACGCATTTTCTAACAAACATTAAAACGAGAACATATCGAACAATATAAACAACTTAAATGCTAGCATGAAATGTTTTTGACATATTAAAAAAAATAACATTATTGAAATTAAAAGAATTATATTAATTTGTTTTTAAAGTTTAGGGACCAAAATATATTCAAATTTCATAAAGAAAATAAATTTTATTTTTACATCAAAATTTAGAAACTAAAAATATACTTAACCCATAAATAAATTATCATTTTTTGAATGTTTGTGATTTGTTTTGTTTAATAAAAATTAGAAGATAAATATAAGATAAATAGAAATATATAAAAGAAAATAGTATGATAGATTGTTTTTTAAAAATTAATTATCATGTTCTTCTCCTTCAATTAAATTAATTTTTCTTTCCTCCTTCTTAGTCAAATAAATGATTTTAAAATTCACAAGTAGACATACACAAAGAATTTATATGAAACTTGAGAGTTGTAGATCTAATAAGTTTTAAATTATGAGTCACTTATATAAAAAAAAAAAATCTTAATGTAACCTTTAACAATGTAATTTTTTTTTTAAGAAAATAAATGTAAACTTATCATTTACCATTTCATCTTTACTTAATATAAAACTTTAAATTCTAAGATTAAATTCCTGGCATTTAAATTAATTTTGAATAAGAGTTTGATATTTCCCTTGATTTGGTAACTCTTTTTTACTTGTTGAAAGAATAGACGTTGGTTATTAAGTGGATCCAAATGAAAAAGGTGTTACACATCCCATCTTAAATTAGTGTGACATAAATTTACGAAGTACTAAGTACTAACTTCATTAATAATGTATTTGTATGAATTTGAGAAACTTCCCTTTTTCAACCAAAAACGAAGAATGCTTTTAGGTGGTAGCAACCAATAGAGGTAGAACACGTGTCTTAAAATTCAGAGACATTTGTGGCGAACATGTGAGCCTACAATATTCCGTGACACTTTCGACAGCTTCATCTTTTTTCTCTACAAACAAGGAGGAGTTAAACATGGCTGTCATTGTACTATCACTGACTTCAAAATCACTTTTTATAATAATAATAATAATAATAATAATAATAATAATATTTATTATTATTATTATTATTATTCTCAAAATTGCTCAAGAAGCCAACTATGTAATCATGCACAATTGAAAGGCCAATCTTATGCCACCTACTTTCTTAACTAGGTTAACAACATACATTCTAAGAGCATTTTCAATGGAAAGTGAAAGTTCTTAGTCAATAATAATATTATTATTTTAATATAAAATTCATAAACATAGTTTTTTTCTTAAAAGAATTGGAGAAACTTTCTAAAAATTCATATTCAGCAATTAGGATGATCTAAATGTATGATAAAATAGGTAAATATGTACTATCACAATGTAATGTTTATTATGTTCTCGTTATGCTCTGATACAAGATGCCGACATTTTGTTATTTATCAAGTTTCTTTTAATGTATTTTTTATTGTTAGGTAGCTGTTTTTAATATTAGTTTTATTCTAAACTATAATATTTTTCCAATCTAGAATAACATTTATTATGTTTTTTCTATATTATACCTTTATTTATATTTACTGAAGTTCTAAATTTATTTTTTACAAAACTGCTGCATTAAATAAAGACACTTTAAATAGATATAATAGTTAATGTCTTTGACTGTTCTGTATTTAATTAAAGTAATTATTTCATTTATTCTTAAAAGATTACGGGTGTTGCATTGAGTTTTTATTTCATAATTTTCACGATATATAATATATAATTATTGATAATAATAAATAAATAAATATTAAAGATATTAAAGTATAAAAAATAATACATATAAAAATTAAATAACTTATAGTTTATAGTTACAAGCTTTTAGAATAAATTATATTAAGGTATCTTAAACTTCTGTATAACAGAGATTATTTTATAAATTAATCAAATAAGATAATATCCAATTCGTTACCTTATCATTCATAATACCTTTTACAATTACTTTATGTATACTACATGGACTAAGGACAACAATAAATATAATATTTTTACAAACTTCTTTTATTAAACAAGTATTATTTTTGTAAATACATTATTTTAAAAAAATAATAATTAATTTAAAGATATTATAGGGAACATAATTATTAAACCCCAATGAATTTGAAACTTATTAATGACTAAAGAGGAAAATGGTATTTATAAGAGATGAAATATAGTTTTTAAGAAGAAAAGGAGCTGATTTAACAAATTAAATAATGTGAAATCAATTGTATATAATGAAATTCGTAATAAAAGAGGTGCAGTGTATTAATATAGAACACCCCTCTACTTTTTTCTTTTCAATGAAAATATCAGCTTTTAACTTCATAGTAACGTTGCTTCTTTCATAAAATTGCATCAACCAGAGGTTCCATTTGCTTAATAATAATAATAAAAAAACGAGAATTTGGTTTCCACTTTCCAAGTCTTTCACTTCTAACTCATTTCGTATACTTTGTCTAACTATCTTTATACATTTACTTCTTTTTTTCTATAATATCTGTTTATTCTTCCACTCGTGTTTAATTTTTTTAATATTCTATTCTACTATATTATAATACACCAAACAGTTTTACATTAGTTAATACTAAAATACTATTTCTTTTCTTATTTTACTTTCCGAAGTTCTTTTTAAAGATAAAATAGAATCTTATCTTTCAAAGTAGATAATATTTTTAATATATCTTAATAATATTATCTTAGTAAATTAAATAGAAAAATATTTTATTTTATATCATATTTATTAATATAGTTTTTTTTTTTCTTCGCTCCTTTCCTTCCATTCGCGCACTTAAAGTTCTGTATGTTTTGAGGCTAAACTTTTAGAACAATAATATTTTTGAAAATCCAAAGTGTGACTCAAACTACAAGGGTCGACTCAAGAGGTAAAACGCTCGTTTTAGATTTAAAAAAAAACAATTTAATACAAATACTCTTTTATTAAATTAATTATAAAATTATATTTAAGAAAAGTAGATTTAAGGAAAAACTAAAATACATCAATTCAATTAGTTATAAAGTTATGTTTAAGAAGAAGAAAAAACTCTAAAATATTTTTTAATACTAATGTACTTTTATCAAATTAATTATAATTCTATGTTTGAAAATAACATTTAATTAAATTATTGTAAGTGTATGTTAATTTTCATTTTGATATTAAAAATGATATTTAATAAATTAAAACATTTTTCAATAAATTATAGTTTTGCTTAGGAGAAAGAGAATGATTATCATTATTCTCTTATAACCAATTTTTATTTATATTTTCTTCTTTTATCTCTATGACTCTTTATATAATGATTTCACTATGTCCCTTCTTAATTTTTTCTATTTTAGAGTTCTTTTTTTGACGGTTTTGACAGATTCCATTCCTCAAATCCCATACTCTCTATGTGTATCAATCTTTTTATTCTCATTTCTGATTAGTATGTTTTTCTTTCTATGTCTTGTTATTATTTTTATTCTATTTGTTGAATTTGTATTAGGATTTAGAAATGCACTTTCTTTTACTTGATTTTATTTTTTGGTATTTTTCGATTTGGGTTTCAAGAGTTTTTCTACATGTAGAATTTTTGCTTGGATTGAATTGCAAAACTATATAAATTAGGTTAAGGTTTAGCATTTTGATGGATAATGGAGGTGAAATCTCCAATAAAATAAGTTATGAGCACGAGTTGAAATTGGAGAACATTTATGTTTCACAACTTATTAAATCTCTTCATTGTGATCTAATTTTCTTTTCTACCTTTGGGTGTGATATACATGATATTCTAATCAAGAGAAAATTTGTTCAGTTAAGCTAAAAGTCGATCTCTATGTTTTTTATTTTGACAAGATTGTAAACAACAATATACATATTTTTTCTTTAACAAATTGTATTGTTCAAAACATTGATTTGTGGCATTTTAAATTAGGACACCTTCCAATGATAGACTTCACATTTTTAAAACCAGATACCCTTACATTACTTCTAATAATTTTCATATCTATGATACTTATCATCAAGCCAAAAAAAAAAAAAAACTTCATTTCCATCTTAGTAATTCTCACACTACTAGAATTTTTAAACTCTTACATATTGATAAATGGGACTCGCGTGTTGTTGTTTCTATGCAAGGTCACATATATTTTTTCACTATTTTTTATGATTAATCTCATTTTACTTGGATTATACCTATGCATGACAAATCTCTCGTTAGAAAACATATTACTCATTGTCATTACCATTGAAAACCAATTTGATACCATTATTAAATCTATACTAAAAAACAATGGCCTAGAATTCCTTATGCATGATTTTTTCTATGATAAAGGTATCATTCACCAAACTACTTATGTTTAAACACCATAGAAAAATGGCGTTGTAGAGAAAAAGTACTAACACCTTATAAAGGTCACTCGTGCATTACTCTTTCAAGCAAAAATCCTTACTATTTTTTGGTGCTTCGTTGCTCATCATGCTTTTTACCTCATCAACGGTATGCTACTATTATTTTGTGATAACTAAGAATTGTGAGGACTTAGAAAACGATATTTTAGAATTGATAGTGGTTTAAAAATAGTGAAACTCTGTTATTTTAATATTAAAAGGGCTTATATAATAGGAAGTTTTATAAATGATTTTCATTATTTTAAAATCTCTTTAGAAACCACTTTTCTAGAGTTCTTTGTCTTTTTTCTAGGAGTTCTCACCCTCCGTTTGTTTGATTGAAGATCCGAGACCGTAGGAGTTCCTTGTGGCGAGTTCTTCAATTTTGACCGATCAGTTTCTCTATTTGAGTAAGTTAGTTTTCTGCTATTTTCTCGAGCCAAATATATTTTCTCTTGCATGTGAGCTTTCTTTCGCTTGCATGTGTCACTTTAGTCTTTTATACGAGTCTTTGTTGATCAGTTATCATAATGATGTATCCTCATTATTTTTGTGTGTAGATGGAGCATTCTGAGTTTGGAGATGTTGAGTTATTTTAGAGTTGTTTGAGCAATTTGGTCAAGTGAGGGAAACTAATTTTGCAGTCTTTATATGTTGTTTTATGTTTTAATTATTAGATGTAATTTGCATTTATTACTAGAATGAATACGGGATAAAATTGTATTTTTCTGCGAAATCTGGTTTGGTATATAAAATTGATGTGGTATTGTGTGAATTGGAAGACAATTATATGTTTGAGTGCTTTTGATTGATTGCAATTTTCTTTTGTGTATGAATAAAAGAATTGAAATATGAACAATTGAGTAAGTTAGTACAAGCCCCATTGTATGTAAAACTATTTTGAACCAAAGCATTAAGGGGAAAGTATCAAATGATCAATTAAACACGTTAAATCCCTCTATCATAGCATTTTTTTATGGCTTCTGATACAACATTGATCGATAGCAAAATGATGTTAAGCGCTAGTTCTAGGCATGCCAAAAATACTTGTGTTCATGGGTATCGACTGATTAAATCTGCAACAAATAGTTGATATTCGTGGGTAGCGAGTATTTTAATATCCATTTCTAAATAGGTCAAATGCATGTATCATACTATTCGTAGTCGTGAGTATCCATTACCTACAAAAAAATAAAATAAAATATATCTTTTTTTGTAATTTTGTTTAGCTTTTATTTTAAAAATTTATAAAATATATTTTTTTAAGATATTCGTGGGTATCCACGAGTATCCGTGGATTTTTTAAAACCCATGAAAATTCTTTAAACGACTAACGAGTGAATTATTTTTGTTGCAGGTCAAGTTGCAGGTAGGCACTATCCATACCCAACCCGACCCGTTGCCATCCTTAGCTAGTTCCTTTGATCAGGTTTAGAAGCATTTTAGCTTTAGGGCGCTAAGCGCCATAATGTACCACTGTAAATCCTTTGGCATTGAGTTCTAGTTTTGCTGTTTATTTTGTTTTGCTCTTTAGTTATTTTTGGTAGTTCATTTGGTTTATATCATGATGAATTTATGGATAAATATGCATGTGTATAATGATGTGTGAAACTATGATGATGATGAGCTTGTTAATGGATATGAGCATTGCATGTGTTTGGCATAATTCTAGGAATCTCATTTGGAGATTTTATGCTAGTGTTCCTATAGTGTATGCATTGATGTATGAATTTATGTAAGGAGATATTTTAAAGCTCTAATGACCATTCACACTCAAATAGAGTAGAATGTGTTACGTGGTGAAGAGTAGCAGGAGGTCCTAATCTATTGGCTTTGTTTGGCCTAAGGCATGAAGGGGATTAACCTTGTGTGTGGTAGAGTGAAACTCATTGGCAATTGCTCTACAGAGCAATAGAGGTCACCACAAGTGCACGCCTCAAGTGAATTCGATGTCAATGTATCCAGATAATTGATTCTATAAGACTATTTGATTATATTATTTATATTGTTTGAATTGCATTGTTTTGTGATATAACATGCTTTATTAATATATGATGTTTCTTTTGCAAATTAGCTTGCCCTCTTTTGTTATTTGCCTTGTTTGTGTTTGTCTATTTCTTTTACAATGATCATCTTATCGATGTGAACAAATGAAGATATAGGTATAAAGGAACCTATGGAAGATGAGAAGGTATCAATTAGAGTTGTGGAAGACCTTTGGAAGCATAAGTAGTGGTTAGTTTTTTGTACAAGATTTTTTGTTGGTTTAGTATGGTTGTATAAATGTCATATTTCTATAGTCCTTTATGACTATATTAATATACTTTATACTCTAGATTATCTATTTTAAATACTAATATGAAATATCTCATTTTATTAGTTTTATATTAACTAAAATGGAATGTTAAAAAAAATGTGTTATAACAAATATTTAATAAATTACCGTCGACTTAGCAAGAAAAATATTTAAAAAATTAAATAACTAAAAAAAATCAACGTGTTTTAATTTTTTGAAAATTGTAAAAATTCTCAATTAAAAAAAATGCAATGATCAAAAGATTTCTGCTAACAAGGTAATGAACTTTGGTGTATTATAATAGTACTTAAATTGTTCAATTTGATGTATTCTTGGTGTGAATGAGAATAGTGTAATTTTGATGATTAAATTGGTATATTAGATGTGTTAGAAGTGTGAATTTAAGTATTGTTATTGAAATGTGTTATGTGTAGATTTAGTTAACATATGTTAAATTGTGAGTTTGATTTATTAAGTTCAGCAAGTGAGTATATTTGAGGTGTTGTTAAGCTATCATGTTGTCATTTTGATATGCGAAGTGAATAAAATAGCTCAAATAGTTCCCCTGGTTATCAGAGGTGTTTTTAAACTAATAGATTTTTTTTTAATATTTTTTAATCAACTTTGACATGATTACTTTTTAATGTTAATCATTGTTTTATTGATATCAACAAATATCTCTTCTTTTTACCGTAAACCATTTTTATTTTTCTGGTTAACATTATTTGATTTACTTATTTTTCTAGTGTAGGTTAGGATTATTTGTTAAAAAGATTTGTTAACTAATTTTTTGAAACTATTTTTCAATTAATATGAATAATATTTCTTGTTAACTAATATTTTTGAAACTATTTTTCAATTAATATGAATAATATTTTTCGATTGAAGTTTGTATAATTTTGACCGATATGTATAAGATTTTTTTTTTCAATTGATATCACTAGTATTATTTTATGGTAACTGAAAATTGTGTTCAAACAAAGAAATAATAATAAATTATAGTCTAATTAGGATGCAAAACATTTTAAAAAATAAATAATTTAAATAAAAAAATTATTCAATGTTTTTTAAGTTTTTGAAAATTATAAAAATTCTCAATTAAAAAAACGCAATGGTCGAAAGCTTTCTGTGAAGCGAGGTCGTCTTTAAAATGAGTTAACGAAGAGTATTACCACATTTATTCAATTTAGAGTATGATATTTAGACACTAAAATTAAAAGAAAAAAAGTATATTTTAACTTACATTAAAAATAATCAATTTCAAATATATTTTTTTATAGAAGTGAACGTGTTTTAAGCATTGTTTAAAAATATAATTTGCTTAAAAACAATGTTTAAGAAATTGAAATGCTTTTTCGTTAAATATAATAGAGAAGTGTATTAAAAATAACAAAAAAAAAACATATTTTTATAGCGTAAAGCCCACTTTTTATTCTGCCATTTTATTTTAAAGGTTGTCTCAAACTATTGAGCCTAAGGGCTTACCCAAAAGGGAAATCAGACCCTAAGTCTGCCCTAACACACTCTTCTCTTTTCATTCCAGAAAAGATAGCCGCTTTGCTCTTCCACTCCACACAATGTGCTCTACTAGGGTTTGTCCCTCCGTCCCATTCAAGTCAGTTCAACTCAGTTTTTCCTACACGTAAGTCAGTACTCTAACCATGAACCCTTTTCTGAGTTATTTTCGTGGGTTGTGTTGGAGCCCGCTGTAGTAAACTCAATCACCTTCTGTGCTACTATCTACAGTCCTTAAATATGCTCTTGGAGCTGCTATGGTGGTGGGCTTAGGTGTCGTAGTAGTTTGCTAGCTCATTCCAAGTAAGGGAAGCTAGAAACCTCTCTATTTGATGTGATTGTTGTTTGCTTTGCCTTGGTTTCATGATTTTTGAGCTTGTATGCTACTGTGGATGCATGTGATGGTTGATATTATTGTTTGAGTATGAAAATATAGCTGTTGCAGGATGAATAGTGGCGAGACCTGACGTTCTAGCCCAAGCGACCCAGTCTCGCTTAGGCAAGACTTGCGGAAACAGGTCCGAGCTCGTGCTCGAGCTCTTGCTCAGGCGGAGGGCTTTCGTTTGAGCGAGAAACCATCTCGCTCAGGCGAGAGAGGCTCGCCTAAGCGAGGACACGTGGGGGCTTGAGGCACATTGCTGCATGTGTAGCTCAGGCGAGGAACCTCGCTTTTGGGCAGGGTTCCCTGTTGACAGTCTCGCCTAGGCGAGAACCTATGGCTTAGGCGAGACTGGCATGGGACTTCACTATATAACTGTTCCTTCCATGTTTTTGGGCTGCAATTGTATGTTTGGCTTGGTATGCTCTATCCTAAGTATGAACTGTATGGATATGCTTATGAGACTGGTTTGTATGTGCTAAAATGTTGAGTCGACATGAGTTTGGCATGAACTAAGTATGAGGTGGTTGGTAATTAAACTGGCATGACATTGGCATGGGCGGAAATCCTATATTTGTGGTTTGGGAAGAATGAGTTGGCATGAATTTCACGTGTGATATGAATGAGGATTTGGTTACAGGGATTGGTATGAAATCATATGCATGATGAATATTCCTTTATTGTTTGATTATGGTTGGTCTGTGGTCAATGTGTAATTCCTTGGAATCTCTAGGTGAGATTTCAGGGTCGAACTTCAGTGGTCGGGACGTAATTCCATGACCCCTATTAGTGGATGTTCATGGTGGTGCCCCTTCTATATAATTGGGTAAAGATTCAAGGTAAGGTTGCATCCTGACACTCTAAGGAGTCTGTTAGTCTCACTTAGAGCGGACTGACTCTTGTGGTGAGAGTAGCAGGAGGCCTGAAACTCATTAAGGGCTAACCTTGTGTGTGGGGGATTGGAAACATTGTAACACTTGTAAAACTTAGCTCGGGGGTGAGCAGAGATATCCACCACAAGTGCAAGCATTCGCTGAATCCGACCTAATTATACATATCCGGATGAGTCGTCGAATCTTAGTGTATTGATTTGAAAGTCAAAACATGTTTGGATGATGTGTGTATATTTGACCATGAAAGTATACCTGATTGTATGATAAAATTTCTTTTGGCTCTAGCTTACCCTTCTGTTTGTTTGTTGTGTGTTTCATCTATGTGGTTCTCTCTTTTGCGATGATCATCAACTTGTTAATGTGAGCAGATACGAGGAACATCCGGGGTCAACAGGGAGGTGACGGTTCCACTGTTTAGCCTTTGGACTGGCTTCGGTTTTTGAACTCTTTATTTTAGAGCTATAGCCCATGTACTAGTTTATCTTTTAAATACCTATTGGCTTATTGTTGAATATTGTACCTGGTTTGTTTCTGGCATCGTGATGTGCCTTGGATAATTTTAAGGATTTATGTTTACACTCCAAGACTACGCTGCTATATTATTTTAGTGTGACGCTTCCTTTAATTATGTTTATTAATTAAATGGGGTGTTACATATAGTGCCCACAGGCGAATCTTAGATGTGATATAGGGAAGCTATGGTTTCCCAATTTTTTTTTATTTAATTTTTGTTATATATTTTAAAATTATTTTTATATATTGTTGTATTAATTTTTTTATATTTTTTAAACTTTATGCATGATTTTTCCTTTTTTTCTTTTGTATATACTTTTTTTTATCCTTTTCTTTTTATTTTAATTTTCTCCTTCAATCTCTCTTTATGTTCAAAATAAAATTGAATTAAAATAAAATTATCAATCAATTTTTTTTTGAATAAATTTATTTTTATATCTACTAAATATAATTTTTAACTCCAAGAATAAGAAATCAATTTGGCGAGATAACCGAAGATAGTTTAGGTTCCCAAAAAATTCCTTTTATATATACAAATAGAAATGTAACCATTTAGCAACACAGAGGGATTGGTTTTAAAATAATTATTTTAAATTCACATTAGATACTCACTAATCACAAGCTGTTTGATAATCATTTCTCAGAAAATAATAATAATAATTACTGCAGTTTTATCATTTTGTTTATAGCTGTATATCATTCTCATAAAGTTTCCCAAAAAAGTCTCTACCTACTTCCTCACAGAAAACAAAAACCCTCATAAATTCTTTTTTGGTTTAGGTGCCGAAAAACTGAGAAGCGAAGCATGATTATGGTGACTAAGAGATCTTAACATTAATGTGTGAAAGATTGGGTATTAATTTAGGTATATTGTTTGCCGTATACGTTAGGGTTTGTATTATAGATGAGAAAATGAATTGTAATAGTAATTTTGAATTGTGGGAAAAGTGAGATTGGAAGCAAGAAGAAAGCATGCACGTGGTGTTGTTTCCATGGAAAAGGAAAGGAAAGTTGGACTTGAATTATGGGCTCCAGTCCAAATTATAATTATGGTACTGCATTTGAGAGTTGGGTAATGATTATGGGCCTATAAGAAAAACTCATCAAAATTGGTGTTGTATTTAAATTGGACTACTTGTTGTCTCCTTTAAAAACAAAAAGATGCTGCCGACATTGTAAACACAAACACAATCAAACCCTACCTAGCTCAAGGTAAAAATATGTTTGCTTTATATTTTTCTCTCACTGGACTAATATTTCTTCTTTTCAAGTAGACCATATATATTGAAATAACTTTGGATTTCATTTTTTCAGAAATATGATCACACTTCCATCCCAATTGGGGAAGGGTATAGGCTCAAATTTTAAATTTCCGTTCAGGGAGGAGAAGCCTATTTCAATCTAATTATAACTAATTAGATTCCAAAATTCTATAACTATCATTTGATTATTAAATTTTCATGTCAGAAAACTTTATTACGAAAACTACTGATCTTAAATTGATTAAGATACTATCGTTTATTCTATTTTAGGTATTATTTATTTTGAAATATAGAGTTTTGTCATATATATATATATATATATATATATATATATATATATATATATATATTCTTAAAAGTTTTCTTCAATTTTTATTTTAACCGATATGAAACTATTAGACATATGATAACAAATCATCGAATCAAAGTTTAAGAAAAATAAGAATTTATCTTTGAAAATATTTTTTCATTCCTCCATTTAAGGACTAAAAAAATCAGGTCTCATCTTTGAAATATTTTTTCATTCTCTTGAAAAACAATGATTTGTCTTTAAAACTAGAATAATTACAATAAATAACACAACATGTTTCACTTTATTTAATAATAATAATAATAATAATAATAATAATAATAATAATAATAATAATAGTAGTAGTAGGATGTAGTGTTAGAAGTAATACTATTCTAAATAAAGATGAAATGAATGAGGTGAACTGAGACTTGCAAAATTTTCAACTAAGATTATATTAAATATCACAATGAACTTTGACATCTCAACTATGCTGACACTCTATAACCCATCAATCGCTTGTCATCACATATAAAATAATACAAAACATGGGAGACCACATCAAACTTGTGATAAAAATTATCCGTCATGAAACAAACTATACTTGTTATGAAAAAAAAAACTAAATACATGGAGGTAAAATATTAAACCAATTATATTGTTCTCTATGAATCAAAGTTAAATTAGCTAACTTATCAACACAATGGTTTCGTTAAAAAAAATGAGATACTTTGAAACGCATATACTAACAAAAATGCAAGCACAAACGCCATGTACCTCTAAGACTCTAAGGAATCACTCATTGATAAAAAAATCATGACAAACTAAAGAAGAATCACTTTCCAACCAAAACATTTGAAAGTCGTCTTTCTAAGCATGCTCCAAACGTAAATGGTCCCTATAAATAGAAGCTTGCACCCTTTAAAAAGCTAAAAACTATCCACATATTCATTTCAACTCCCTCTAAAAAAACTAGCACAACCTCTAGCTGCATCATCAGCATTCACCTTAAGCTAATTAACAAATGGAACTTGCCATATTATGTCCATAAAGGAAACCCCACCTTACCCTCCCTAGTTTGAATATTGAAAATTTTTAGCACCAACAAAATTAGAGATAGTGTTACTCATATGCTTCTTAGATTTATTCTTAGTCATACGCACTAACTCTTTAATTTGAAAAATAGCAAAAAGAAAATTAACTAGATCTTAAAATCTAAAACGATTTTTCATCCTCCAACTGATCCAGATTATCACAGTAATGACAACCATTTTAACCACTTTAAGTAAAAACCTACAAGGAGACTTCATAAACTAAACAATTAAATCCAAAGAAGAAAACTACAAATCCTAAAAAACTTCCTTCAACCATTCCCACAATCGCATAACAATAGAACAATGAAAGAAAAAATGAGAGAAAGATTCAACATTATTTTCACTCAGAGAACACATAGAGCATAAGACCACTCCTTTTTTTAATCTCAAAATCAATAGGTAAATGACCATACAATAGCTTCCAAAGAACCAAAGTTTTAGCAAGAGACACATCATCCAACCAAATTAAGTTCCTCAAATCCACATATTCCATACCAAAAGAGTAAAGATTTTTAGCAACTTTTTAATAAAGCACACCAGTGTCGTCTAGAATCCTATTCGACACATCCTTATCCTCATTAACTATCAAAGAAGAAAGTCACATAAACTGGCAATAAGAGAAGGAAAGTTCTAGTGAATACATGTCCATACTGAACTAACAACAAAGTATAATCTTACTCTATCAAAATAAGGAATTCTGGCCAATTTAAATATGCAAATGTCAGAACACTAACGATCGTTCCAAAGATTAAACAATCTCCCTTACCTAGTGTCCAAAAAGTAATTTCAAGAACAATATCACATGCATCTTTAATTCCATGCCAATTTGATGATGATTTAAAGAACATATATTTTTTATACTTAGATTTAAGAAATCAGATACGCATGAGTTCAGTCAAAGTGATATTACCTTAAGCAAACTCTCAAGCTAAATGTAGCATATATGCTTTATTCTCCAACTGAATATTAGTAACTTGCAAACCACCATTCACCTTAAAACCACACAATATAGCCAATTTAATAGTTAATAGTCCCCGTTTTTGTGTATTCCCAGTCCAAACAAAATTTTGAATCCATTGTTCCACCTCAAAAAGAAGCTTAATAGGCTATTTAGAAACTTGGAAGCTATAAGTGGACCCCAATAATTAACGGTACGCAATTCATTAATTCTCTAATTTGTGACTTGACATTAAGAGCTCTTGCTGACTTGATCGTTGGAGTCTTTTCCGCAGGTAAACCCAAAAATGGTCAATCTGCTCACACTACGAGAAGACACATTCAAACAGAAGAATAGAGAAGTATTCGTCCCAAGGAGTCAATGATTGGGTAAGATTTAATTTGTGCTCCCTAATATTTTGTTATTGTTTTCGCAGGAACATCCGCTCTAGAAAACAAATATATCATCAACATATAGGGTATGAAAGGAAATTATATCCCCCAAGGACCAACCATGGGAAAGATAAGCTTCTTAGAAATAAGCTCTGAAATGCCCTTACTCGAAACCTCCTCACTAAAATAAAAAAAGAAAAGGAGAGAAAGCACCCCCATGTCTAACCCCTCTACCACAAATAAAGTAACTAACCAAATTACCAATAACCTGAATAGAAAGATTAGCATATTACAAGATATGAAGAATCCACATAAAAAAGTCTTAATGAAAATCAAAATAGTGCAACACTTGAATTAAGAAATACCAATTGATGGTATCAAAAGCCTTGGTTATATCAATCTTAATGACTACATTACTACCCTTGATCCTTCTAGAAAGCCTTAATACTACTAGAATGACTACATTACTACCCTTAATACTAATACAATCTTTAACACTCATTGCAAGCCTATCAACTAATCATTTTTAATGATCCTACTAGAAACCATTTTTTATTAGGGAAAATAATCCTACTACCAATCATTGCAAGCCTATCAACTAATTTTTTTTAATGATTTTGAAATGAAAATTAGCTATTGTTGTAATCACAATAAGGAGTTTTAGGGTGTGTTCACTTAAGTGGACGAGTTTGACGGACAGGAGCTGTAAGACCCGTGAAAATTAATTAATTAATTAATTTATAAATGCGGGTGGTGGGGATTTTAATGTCATTAAATGTTAAATGGTGTGACGTGGATAAGTACTAGCTCAAGTGGTTGAGAGTATCTTGATTGTGTGAAAAGACTTGGTCAAGTCCTATGTATGCCATTTGTGTGTTATTTGATTTAATATTATTTTGATAATATTTTTGTGTCTGGTGAGTGATAGTATAATCATAGGATTATAATAATTATCACTAAAGATGAATTGGCATAATGGTTGTGCTATGGCGTTATGAGGGGATGGTGAGGTTTGCACCTCACTTATATACTATGAAATGACCTTATCTCTAGTCGATGTGGGAATTGGAAGAAGGCTTGAGGAAAATCAATCTTTTCTTCTCAATTTTAATCAAGAATTCCAGGTTAGGGGAGCTGAACTCGTAATTGTAGGTTTTTGAGAAAATTGCATGATTGTGCCTAGTTTTCGAGTGAATGGTGTGAATTGGTATGAGTTTTTGGCATGTCTGTTGGTGTTTGTGTGCGTGAACAGAGACGAGGCTCTACTATTTTCGCCTAAGCGAAAGTTGCAGAAACTCGTTCCTATTTGAGTTTGAGAATCTCGCTCAGGCGACCAAATTCTGTGTTGAGCGACAGGTTCTCTCGCTTAGGCGAGGACGGCTCGCCCAAGCGAGGTCGCAATGAGACCTGCGCGTGTTGAGTGCAAATCCTCGTTCAGGCGAGGGTTTGTGTGTTCTTGAGCGAATGTAGGACTCGCTTTGGCGAGCCGGGCTCGCCTAAGCGAGATGGGCTTGCCTAAACGAGATGATGTGGTGCAGCCATTGTTTCACACTCGCTCAGGCGAGGTAGGTTAGCTTAAGCAAGACTGATGGACTAACTTAGGCGAAGATCCCTGGCTTAGGCGAGAATGATGTGATTTCTATGTTTGTGTGTGTTGTTTGAGTTGGTTGCTTGCTACTCCTAAATTCTAGGAATTTTATGCTTGTGTTTGTGATGTTTGGGCTTGAAGGAATAAGTCCATATGTTATTGGGACGTGCTTGATCGAGTCGCAAACGGGGAGTTCGTGATGGGTGGACCGCATGTGGAATGTGAACAGTTTAGTTCACCGGAGGTACTCTCGTTGGGATAAGTGAGCGAGAGAGTTCATCTTATGCTCAACTTGAGAATGCTATGAGCGAGGGAGTTCATAGTAGGAAAGGCGGGTATGCGTGTCCGGGTCTGAGAGAGGAGTTCGGATGAACGGGCATGAGAGTCCGTGAAGCAGGTCTACAAGCGGGATAGGCTTGTAGATTGAACCACGAGCAAGGAGAGTCGTGGAAGCACATGAAATCCCAAGATTTAGTGAGCATGCATGAACTCATAATGGTTATGAGTGTGGGAAAGTGGGTGTGTTATGAAATGTTAAATAATTATGATTTATCGGGTGGGTGTATTTTCATATTTATTTACATATATGTGCATAGCTAACCTTATCTGTGTGTGTGGCGATGATCGAGTAACTTGTTATCCGGGAGCATATGATGTTTCAGGTGAGCCAGGAAATGCTTAGTGGGGAAGTGAGGGATCAGAGTACGAGGGGTTTTTATAAATACTTTTATTTAAATCTCCTGTAATTTAATTTCAGTTTTATGGTTTTGGAGTTCTAAATTGTAAAGGTGAAATTTTGGATATTTTGACTGTTAAAGCATATTATTACTCTTTAAAGTTTTTTTAATTTTCTCGCATTTTTGGGAAAATGGACCGATAATAAACGAGGTATTTATTATGTTTTGTTTATTTTGATTTAATTTAAAGTAATATCCTACCGGGATGTTACAGGAGCTGGATATGTTTGAGTGGATTTGAGAGTATATTGTGTTTTTTTTTTTAAGGGATTTAGATGCGATAGTGAGTGAATTTGGAAGTAAAATTTGTGAAAGTTTGTGAGTGATTTGATTGATGTGATAGATTAAAAATATGTTTTAATAGATATAAAATTAAGATGAAAAAATGCCCTTTATATAAAATTATACTCACAAAACTATATTCACAAAACTATTTTAACAGATTAAATAACTGCTAGACACACACAAGACTTCTATCCTAAGTCAGATTTAAACATTGGTTCCACATCATCAATCTTCAAACTTCATCAAATCTTCAACTTCATGACTCTTTTTGTCAACAATTGATATAGAACGGAAATCAGTTAGACATTTTGCCTTGTTTAGGAATAAGAGAAATAACATATATAAGGAATCCAACTTTGCCAAAATAATTGTTGGACAACTTTACAAACATCAACGCGAACATTAACCCAAAAAGAGTGATAAAAACATCCACCAAAGCCATCTGGACTAAGAGCATTATCACCATTAAGAGAAAATATCGCATGCTTCACCTTATCAAGATTAGTGCATTTTATCAAAAAATTATATCCATCACCAGTCTCTAGAGAAGGAATATAAGAAGCAACAAAAGACTGCATAATAATAACAAAAACAACATGATTAGTTATAGCAACATATAAATTAGTATAAGAAGACAAAATGGAATCTTTAATCAATATTGGATCAAAAATAATTTGGTCATCATGACACAACTTAAAAGTATCCCCTACATTATGCCTCTTGCGAACCACAACATGAAAAAAGTGTAGTATTCCTATCCCCATCTTTAAACCAATTCATCTTAGCCTTTTCCTTCCAATTAATAGCTTGATAATCCAGAGAAAATTTTAAAACATCTTTTATCATGACTTATGAAATAGCAAAGTGTCCAAGTTAGATGGAGAAACATTTGAAATCTATTGTTGAATATTAGAAAGGAGACCTTCATTATCCACCACCAGCTTATGTATGTTTCCAAAAACATTTGTATTGCACATCTTCAGAAATCGAAAAGAGGATTGCATGGAAACTCCAACCGAATGAGAAAGAAAATGGAGCAAGAGTTAATGAGCAGTTTCAGGGTGAAACATTAACACAACAAGAAGACCATCTCTTAAGGCAAGGAAAATTACAAAAAACTCTATCAAGTCTTTTATCAATATGATGGACACCTCTCCAAAATTTTGATCAAGTGAAGTAGGATCCAGAAGATGAAGTTGCAACAAGCTTATTAGAATTAATCCAATCAGAAAATCAACACAAGAAATTGGACCAAGGACAATACCACCCTTGACATCCTCAACACAAAAAACAACATTAAAATCACCAAGGATATACCAAGAATCATGAAGATTAACAAGGGTAAATCACAAAGGGCGATAAGTAGTGTAAGTAGTTGCATTATAAACACCAACATCTTGTAATTTAACATCGTTACCAAAAAACAAAACAAATGAAATAAATTGACTAGTAATATCAATAATATAAAATGTGAAGTCACTTCTACCCAAGAACCACAATCTAACAACCGTGGTAGAAAAATCAAAGACAACCAACAACTTAAACTTCAAACCATAAAAAAATAGCATGCTAAGAACTAAAAGAAGTCATTAGTTCAACTAAGAAAAGAAAATTGGTTTGGTGCTCAGTAATCAAATTCCATAACATACTAAATGTTTTATCACTAACCAACCCCCTTAAATTCCAAAAAAGGCCTTTAAATCACAAACATAATTATCAAACATCATAATTAAATCAATCTTTTAAGCACAAAAAATCAATTCAAAATTCAAAATTAAAGGTTAAATGAAAGCATAAATATGCACTCATCACCCATCCTCAAAGACTATCAGAATTAACCACCAAGGTAGAAGGTAAACACAACGCCACAAACCAGGTTTGAAAATGAGCAATAGGCGACACCATAATAGGCTGCATCACAATAGGTTGAACCATAACACGTTGTAGCGTAATACGCTTCTATCGCAACCGAACTCGCGACTGGATGACGAACCAAAAATAAAATTTGTAAAAACAAAGTTTGGAATCGCCACCATATTTTATTTTGGAAAACTACAGAAAAACCAAAAAGATAAAATAAGGTTTGCAAAAAACCAAATTTTTGTCGGGAGTCGGTTACGCGTGGGGAAGGTATTAGCACCCCACAACGTCCGTCCTAAGACGATACCTTTAATTAAACATGCAAAAGGATGTGGTTTTCAAAATATTTAATTTTCCCCAAAAATAGTAATAAAAGAATGTACAAAAGAAACAAAAATATTTTTTTAGCTTTTTGGGCCCAATGAGGATTAATCTTAGCTCCTACGTATCTCCATTCACAATGGAGAATCAGGGTTACGTAGTTCTTTATATTATTTTTGATATATTTTCTAGAAAATTAAATTTAAAAATTGGTGTCACGCGGCGCGAGTGGCCAGACAGACACTACAAGAAATGAAGAAAAATATTTGTTTATGATTAAAAAACATTTATTGAAAAATGAAAAAAAATAAATCAAAAGAATTATAAATTGACAATGACGTTCCTTCAAAATTTTCGATATATTTTCTCTTCTATATCAATCTCACCCTCTCGTTTTCCCAACAAAAGTAAAAAGAAGGTGTGTTTATGTGTGTGGTAATGGAAGAGAAAGAGGAAGTGTAGCGAATATTTTCTTGCGATTTTCTACCTCCTTCAATATGTTTTTTTTTTTAAAAAAGAGATAAAAAAAGAGGTGTCTATGTGGGAGTGGTGATGGGAAAGAATTAGAGAAGTGTATAGAGAATATCTTTTTTTTCGGTCATGACATAGTGCGTATTTATTCTCACACCTTACGATATCAATGCAATCTCAGCCTTAATTGTAATGAACAATATAAGGAAGAAATTGGTCATGATAGCAACACATTATGGGGATCAAATCATAGCAAATCAGAGCACAAAATCAATCAAGATCAGTAATATTGATTCTAACCGTTAACAAATCAGAGCACAAAAATCAATCCCAATTAGTAATATTGATTCTAATTATATGAAGAGATATTGCTTTTAATTATTAGAATCATATCATTAATTTCTCTATCAGAACAAAGGTAGAAGATATGTTGAATTGTTGGGCTCATGAAGAAGAGTGTGATAACAAATTAGGCTCTTCCTTCTTTTTTCCTTTTTTTTTCTTTTTTTCATCTCTCTTTTTTTCTTATTTTTTCTAAAATTAAAGTTTGAAAATCTTTGAAGGAAATTTTGTTTCACATTTTTTTTAATTTTCCATTAACTAAAAAACTTTTTTTTTAAATAAATTTATTCACTCAAACGAAATTGAGTGTTGACAGCTCCAATATAGACTATACCATAGTAAGCTCCACAACAGGTTGTACCATAGTAGCATGTTGCACCGCAGTAGCAGGCTGCACCATAATGGCAAGCTACACCACAATAGTAGGTTGCTACATCTCATTAACAATTTGTTGAACCACAAACTGCACTATAGATTGTACCACATGCTGCTTAGGTTGAACTACAAGCTGCACCATAGGCTTCACCATCACAAGAGTTGATTCTTGAGGGTCATTAGAATACCAACCACCTTAGGATGATAATGTTTATTGAGTTTTGCACAACCTATTCCCCCCTCCCCTTTCCCCACTAGAATTAATGTTTTCATCTTGTTATAATCTTCTACAGTCAAACAAGTCATGATCAATCATTTTACAATTAGAACAAAAAAAAAGGCACATTAGTAATGAAGGAAAATCCTAACCTTTCCATCAAAATTTGATTAGGTAGATCAAATAACAAATCAATATAAACTAAAACATGAGAAAAGAAACCACAAGACTTATCTAAAGATAAAGGTGTATCAATACCACGTGTTATGGAAAAAATTTTCTTTGGCTGCCAATACTCTATAGAAGGCCATGGATACATACCTGACATTTTATTTTCGTAAATTTCATAGAAACACGAACAAAATCCTTTGTATATGCAAAAATACAAAAAAAAAAAAATACCAATTGATAAATTCAAGTTTCAAAAACACAAACCATTATACTATCGATTTTGTATTAATTTGAAGATTTTGTAAATAAATCTAAGTTTCGATAATTATATGGAAAATGAATGCAAGAGGATGATTACATGATAAAACATGATATTGATAGTTAAATTAAATTTTAGTAAAGGTAATTAAGGTAAAAAGAAGAAGAAAGTTTTGTTACGTGAATGTCAAGGACTATATGGATAGTTACAAAGATACATCAGATGCAAACTCTAGAGAAAGATAAGATTGTGCTAGGAGAATAGAGAGTGGTGGTATGGTTACCCTGAGTTGACACAATTAGTTGTTTAGAATTAATCAGAGGCGTTACACTTATTCTCAATTTTCTTCCTTAATATACTTTTGATCAAAGGGTTGTGTAGTGCATGTGATTGCATGAGTTAGTGACAACTATCCATATTGTGTAAGACTATTTTGACTTGGGAGGTATAATGGCAACATTAAGGGAATCCAAGAGTACTAAAATGTATGATTATGTCATGAGTATTAACTCAAAAGATAAGAATAATTAAAGTTTGATTATTGTAAGTGTTAAAGTTTATTAAATAATTATGAGTTAAAAAAATTTATGATATTTGGATGTATTAAAAAAATTGTGGTAACTTAATTTATTTTGACTTGCTCGCAAGGATTCATAAGTTTAGTGTAATATAAGATTATGAGAAGTTGTTTCGATCAATCATAAGTTTATTGTTCAGATAATTATGTTATAAATTTTAGATGCTGGTAAAGTTTTAGTGATAAAAAAAGACTCATCTTTACTTTCTCTTTTTCGTAAAAGGAAAACAACAATAGAAAATATAACAATGATATTAATCTACTTTGATTAAGTGTGAATATAACTTTATTTAGAAATATATTATATGTCAAAAACCCAACTTCAACTAATTTTCAAACTCTGATAATTTAGCAGTTTTTTTTTTATTATAATCAAAGATTGACATATACTTTCTAACCAGTTCTAGTCTTTTACTTTTTAGTTTTGTTAGATATGAATTTGCTCTAATAAGGCTTAACTTATTTTGTTGTGTATGTTTATAAGTGCTATCTTTATTATATTGTAAATTTCTAAGCAAATTTCCCTAACATATACATTATCATTATAGCCACATAAATATAATATATATTATTTGGTCTCTTTTCCATATTTGTTCTCTCTTGAATTTGTGGTTATGCTTCTATGAGTTTACCATCTTTTTTTATCATATTATCTTTATCTTTAACTACGTTTGCAAAAGTTTGATAGTCAAATATTTGTTTTTGCTCCTTCATAAGCATTTCTTCTATTCGATACTCTTCCATCTATTTTGTCCTTCTCTCTCACACCTAGGAATATTGGCAATACATCCGTCTATCTTGCACATGCATGCATTATCTCAAACAACCACAAAAAATCTCATCAACAAAACAATATATAGTAACATATAGTAAGATAAAAATCTCACCATTAATATTCAAAAGACCACCAAACCTCATTATGTGGGAATATAACCAAAAACTTGGAACCATCTCTAATGTTTAAAGAATTAAATTAGAGTGAGTATCCAAATTTTCCTTCTTATGTCCCTTCTTTTTCTCTGCCTCAACTTTAAAATTAAGCATGTAAAAAAATGACAAATCAGTGAACATTAATGTTTGTAAGCAAAGAGATACACATTCTTCAATAACATAGTATTAGAATATACATAATATAATGGGGGTACAAATGAAAATAATATAATAATATCAATTTCTTAAAAAACTTGTACTTCAAGCCTAGTTTAAAGAAATATGTAGAATAAAATATATAGTAACCTTCATAGAGTGAATTATGATGTAAAAAATATGATTGTGAAGGTTGTTATACAATTCAAACATATGGAAGAAGGCCAAAATCAAAGTTCTACATAGTATCATATATGCTATAACTTAACATGATTCAAAGTTTAATCTAGCTACATTTAAGAATTTCAAGAATACATATATGTTGGATACAATAATTTCCACCACACAACAAGCTCCCTACCACTACTAGATATATGATGTATAGTAACACTAAAAAAATATTACTAAATCACGAAAAATGTTACTAATAAAATTTAGTAATATTTTATTATATGTTGCGTATTTCCTATGTTACTATTAAGTGAACTTTTTTTAATAAAAGTGTAACATTTTAAAAATGTTATTGAAATTTTATAGTAACATTTTTTTAATAGAATAGTAACATTATAAAATTGTTACTAGAAACTTTTTTTAGCAACTTTTTCTTGATAAAAGACTACATGTTAAAAACGTAACTAAAACTTTTAACAATATTTTTTTGACCTAGACAACATTACAAATATGTTATTAATGTAAAACTTTATAAAAAAAAATCCAAGAGAACATTGTAGGTACCATTAACAATAAAATATCAAAGTAAGATCATAAACAATATCAATAGTTTGTTTTGAACACAACATGCACACTTATCATCCATAAAAAACCACAAGGAAGTTATGAATAATCTTGAACTAGCATTCCTTTGATCAACAATGACCTTTATTCGACAATGCTAACCAAATGCAGTTGCAATGTTGGGTTCACTATGTGAAAAATTGGGAGAATTGACAAAATCATCAACAGGAAACAGTTGGTATTTTACATCTCAAGAGAGAGGAAAGAAGAAGGATCAAAATCAAAAAGACAATTTAAAGTTAGATGGGAAAAAAGAGAAGAGAGAAAAGCTTTTATTGAAAGAAAACAATGTGAAAATGTCCATCTATGTCATTTCGAGATAAACAAAAGTATTACCTCTGATGCCCACCATGTATGAACTAAGACTAACTCGTGCAAAGCAAGCTGATATTCCTCCTTTGCTTGCTTTATGTTGTTCCCAGATAGCCTATTCAAATTGTTTGCATGGCCTGCACCTACTTTACCAATTTAGTTTAACAGAGCTACTAAATATTTACCTTGCCTCTCTAGCATCTGGGCATCCAAAAGGCAATGTATTAATGGGCAAACAACATGTTTTTTTTGTCAGAGATCAAACTAGAAATGTATCATATCAGACATTAGCCTAAAAAGCCATTTTTAGTTGTAGTGTTTTTTTTATGATAGAGTTAAAAATCTATACCATGGAAGTTTTCATTTCATAACTTATCCAAAACCATATCATAGAACACAATTAACAAATTAAAATCATTCCGAACAGCTCTAAGAAAATAATGAAATAGAAGTAATACCTCCTTCATGTGAAAAATACTAGCAACAAGTGTTGATGCATTTGTTTCGTTGAACACCTCAAAAAAGTGTGCAGGAGTGCCAACACCGCTACTTGCAATCACAGGAAAACTTACAACCTCTAATATCAACTTAATTAAATCTACGTCAAAACCTTTCCCTAGACCTGAAAACATTGCAGAAAATTATAATAAAAGTAACAATTTATTAAGTATACAATCAAATTACTGTAACGTCCCATTTAATTATTAAGCGAAATTAAAAGAAATGTCACACAAAATAGTAATGTAGAGTAGTCCTGGGGTCTTTAACACAACCCCTACAAACTGGGCACACCACGATGCCAACGGAAACCAGATAAAAGTCTAACAAAATGAGAGTAGAATAGTGAAGCACAGAGCAATACATGGGTCATTGCCCTAAAGAAAACCCATGAAGAAAATAAACATAAAGTCCAACCCAGATGGCTAAGCAGCGGAATCGCCATTTCCTTGCTGACCGCGGGAACCTCGCCTATCTGCTCCCATCAATTAAATTGATGATCATCGCAAGAAAGAAGAGCCACATACAAGACAACCATACAACAAACCGGGTAAGCTAGAGCCAACAACATTTTCATCATACAGTCAAATATACTTTCACCATCCAATATCCATACAGCAACCAAGCATGTTATGACTTTTAAATCAATATACTACGACTCGACTCGACTCATCCGAATACGTATAAACTGGTCGGATTCAGCGGATGCTCGCACTTGTGGTGGATACCTTTACTCACCCCCGAGCTATGTGTTACAAGTGTTACAATGAATCAATTTCCCTCACCACAAGGTTAGCCCTTAATGAATTTCAGGCCTCCTGCTACTCTCACCACAGGAGTCAGTTCGCTTTAGATGAGACTAACTGACTCCTTAGAGTGTCAGGATGCAACCTTACCTTGAATCCTTACCTAGTTATACAGATGAGACACCACCAGGGACACCCACTAACAGGGACCATGGAATTATGTCCCGACCACTGAAGCGCGACCCTGAAAGTCTCACTTAGAGACTCCAAGGAATTACGACCGACCAAACATAATCACACAGCCAAATAACATTCATCATGCATGTATACGTTCGTCATCCCAACCTTTAAAACCAACGCCTTTCATGTTCCAGGCCCAACTCATTTCCACTCATCATAAACCATCCATGCATAAGGATTCCCAACTCATCTCGTTATCGTGTCTCTTTAATACCAACCATATCATGCTCATTTCATGCCAAGGATTTATTCATGTTTGTCATTCATAAATTCATACACCCTCTCACACATTCATATTATACCCTACATGCCATTATACAATAATTCCATCAATTTCATACCAAACACAAAAGAGAAAAGGAGTAACCACTCAACCAGCGCATACCCTCGCCCAAACTCGTCGCTCAGGCCAAGGGGTCTCGCTCAGGCGAGAAGGACTCTCGCTCAGGCGAATTCCCCCTTCGCCTAGGCGAGAGTTCGATAACACAGACAGAAACAAATACTCCAGCTCGCTTAGACGAGCTCACCTCGCCTGAGCAAGATAGACCCTCGCTCAAAATCAGATCCACCCGCCTGGGCGACAACTCGCGCAGAAGGTCTGGGCGAGCCTTCGTCAAACTCGCTTAGGCAAGCCCGACTCGCCTGGGCGAGATTAACAGTTCTCGCCCTGATTCGCCTGCAACAGATGTGTTTTTCCAAACCAACAAATCATACAAAGAACTCCACGCATCAAAACAGTGATTTATCCATACAAACAACATACAAGCTCGAGAACAGTCCACAAACAATATAACTCGAAACCCTAACTTCCCGTATCTGGAAAAGGGCTAAGAGCGTGGTGCGTCTCCAACAGCGGAACGCGAAACTCCAAAGGCAGATTATTGAGCTGCAGGACAGATGCGAAAGAGTATACGTAAGCCTACGACGAACCCCTATTGGAAGTACAAACATAAAAGCGGAAGGAAAACAAGACCTGAGGTGTAGAACACTTACATGAGGCTAGGAAACGTAACTGAGCTCATTGGTTCAAGGTTAGGAGTAAACCCTAGCAAAGGAAAAACAACAGCCGCTCTAAGGATTGTGAAAGTTCTGTGTTATCAAAATGAGCACAAGGTTAGGGTTGGTAGGTTAGGTCTGACCCTTCCTCTCTGGGCCAGCCTTTAGGCCCGTAAGATTGTGGCAGCCCTTAAAATAAAAGGGACAGAATGAAACGGACCTTACAATTACACCCAAAGTTATCTACTTTTTCCAATAGAAAATCCTTTATTTAAGGAAAAGAATGGAAAGTACAAATAATAGGAGAATGAGAGACACAAAAATAAGAAAATTTAGACATAAAGAACAAGAAATAACTAATAAATGAAACAAGACTCCTATCTCTTTCATAAAGAAAATAAGAAATAACAACTCACTCAAAACAGCATTAAGAATGAACAGAGGCCATAACTATACCAATAATTAATACCCATGACAAGTTTAGAGTTAAGCTAAAGGGCATTTATCTTACTTTTAGTCCCTCAAAATTTGGAAAATTGAACTGAGTCATGACAATCGTAAAAAATATTTTTACGAGACTATACAAACCAAAATAAAATCATTTTTATCCAACTTTATTGTCAATATATTGCGATATATAGAAATGTCATGACATACACAAATTACTTAGAATTTCAATGATTTTAATATATATTCCCATTACTTCCATTAAAGTTTAAGGTAAACAAAATTAATAGACACGACACAACATGGTCTCCCATATCCTCTTACTCCTTCTTCTGCCTCTTACAATTACCTTATTCATTGTTATTCTCCTAACCAAACAACCATTTCTTCACTTTGGACCCCTCTCTTATTACCTCTAAAATCACAAACATTCCCACATGGGTACATTTATATTCCAAGTCTTTCTTCCCGTAAGCTCTCACTCCACCACAATCCAACACTTTTAATTGTTTCTCACCCATAGGCTAAATTACTAGATTCAATATTATTTTTTCTTTCACTTGGAATTAGAAAGGATTATTACAAATATAATTAAAAATGTAGTATATCATCACATTCTCTCTTCCTTTTATGTTCTTAGAAATTACAAGAAAAATAGTTTAAATAATGCTTCTTAAAAAATTAAAAAATTTCAAATAGTTCAAATAATACTCCTTATTTACAAACTAAAACTGAGAGTCCTTACAAAACACAATTTCATTTTTTTTAGCAAAAGTCATCCAGACTTAACACGACTTCTAAATTTTAAAAATTTTCAAAATCAAAGTTATCTTTCTAGATGCACAAGTTTTGTGCAAGCTGAAAATTCAATTTGAAATCATGTACCGGAAACATGACTTCTTTAATTATAGTCGTTCTTGATAAGAGGATTTACTTAGAACCGATAATACTTTTTAAATTTGTTCATTATGGTAAAATTGGTGTAAAATTACACCATTTTCGTAAAAGAACCCTAAAAGACCACAGGATCTCATAATAGAAACATAACTACAAATTAAAAAAACCCTCCAAGACAAAGATATATCATGAAAAAAGCTTCCAAGGCAAAGATATATCGTGATTACTTTAATGATCCACAAACTCTCGACCTAAAGTACTTCGAAGAATTAAATTAGAATGTGACAAACAAAAAACACAGAAACATCAGATAGAATGTCAAGTCAAATGCACGAAAAAAATATAATTTATCATGGCATGTATTGGTTTTGTCGCTTTTTCTTCACCACATATCATTCCATCACAATTAGCTCTCAGTTAGCAATTCCAAGAGGTCACTCTTCTTCATTTTTGAGAACCCTTTCAGGCCTCGAGACTTTGCAAGCACCCTCAATTCAGACAACTTCAGTGCACTCAAATCTTCGTGTTGAACAGCTGGCTGCTCCTCCACACTCTCATCATTATTGGTTTGCTCAAAATCATCATCCTCTGACAATGCAGATATCCCAATGTTTGGGAAGAAAAGCTCATCCTTTGAATCAATATCTAATTCAGAGTCAGGCTCTGGTTCGTCATCATGCTTCAAATCTATCTGATCACGATTGTTCTCTCCATCCTCACTACCTTCTGGCAAGACATTCATATCATCCTCATTGTTAGAGACGGGCTGGTATTTTACACGAGGAACGGGAGACCTTCTCTGGAAACTTGATCGAGGCCTAGCTACCGCGGAGACATGACCCTCTTGTGGTTCATCCTTTGGAGTGCTGTCTAAATCAGAAAATTTGGTGTTTCGTCCTCCGTCATATTGATTACTATCTTGCAACTGATCTGAACTAAGATCATTTCCTCTTCCCCCTCCGCTACTTCTCTTCACCTGCTCGACAGAGTGTTTCTTCAGCAATTTGAGCAGGGAATCTACAGTGCTGTTCTCTTTAGTCTGCACTCGAGAGGCTTCAACTTTCTTTTCTTCTTTGGATGCAGCCCTCTCACGCAGCCGAGCCTGGACCTTCCTGAATAGCTCAACAATCTCCTTCTCCCTAGGACCAGGGACTGAAGTGGACTGGAATTTTCCTGAGGTTGAAAGAGACATAGGTGGTCCATTTTTTAAAGAAAACATATCATCATCGAAGTTCTCAAAGCTATCTCTCCCATCATTGTTCCTGCTCCTGCCTCTGGAGTGCCCATGCTTGTTTTGCCTTGAGAAATCTGGGTTTCTCTTTGCTTCACATACAAAAGATGCTCCCCGAAAGCCACACTTTAGTCCTCTAACTTTGACATGGGAATGAATTATGTGATGACCTGGAGAAGAGTAAGAATATACAGCAGCAGATCGTCCAGAAACACCTGAACATGGGAGGCACTTTCCTTCTGCCATTCCACAACCTTCAATACCACCAAAATAATTTAGTTCCGTGGAGAAACACGTATACGAAACAGAAAAAGTTTTTGAAAAGGTGTTTAATGACACAAAACGGCATCTCCTGACAAGTAAACTCACGGGAATGCAACAGGTAGTCTCTACTTCTGAGTTTACTAAAGAATTAAAGATAGATGTCAAGACTAATCACCGGGATCCAACTCTAGAAACCATAATCTCTAAAAACAAACTAATCATGTTAAAATACAACCATTGTGACTTCACACTATTCCACAAGCAGCTTGCAGATCAGGCATGCAGAGCTACATTGGTTCGATCATCCTAGATTGTTGAGTTCCCCTCTAAGAGTCATCAACAATGTAAATCCTGCTCCCCATGGTCAAAAGACCACCATTTTAATAACTGAACTTTGATTATTTGTTTTCACTAAATGTATGCTAAAAACCACGGTAGAAAATGATTATAATATATCAACAATTGAAAAATGCATTGCATGAAAAAAATGACCATTCAGAAGCGCTAACAGAGCATAAACAAAGGGTATGTCTGAGTAAATAGCTTAATTCAGGATTTATTCAATAAGTTCTTATCACATGATAGCTTATATTATAAATTTGACTGAAATTAATAAAAATAAGCTAAAAAAGCTAACTTTGATAAACTATATCAAGAAGCTTATTAAAGCAAACTAAAAAGGCATGTCAGGGTAGTGTTACCAATGTAGTTTGATTTGGATTTTACTTAAAAATACATTTGAAACAGACATAAAAGCTATATACAGTTCATTTTAGTTTGGTTTTGAACATATAATAAAATCTGAAGCAAATTAAACCAATTTTTGTAGTTTGGATTGAATCAGGTTTTGTGGTTTTCAGTTCCTAGTTCTAAAATTTTCTTTTATTAAAGGTTGAAATCATTAAAACCTAACACTGCATACATAAAACTAATAAAAACATAACATTATCATCAATTAAACGTCAACTGCAACAGAACATAGTAGAGATAACCAAAGCATCCCTGTCCAAATAAACCTAACCAAAGCAAAGATTTACATTAAATCACAGAAAAGCATTACATTAGACCTGTCCAAATAATCCTAACCCTTAGTAAAATCATTTGCAAATAAACCTAATCAAAGCATCACAATAAACCACACTTCCAAATAACCATCCCAGTCCTACAGTACACTTCATACACCTACCATATTCCCCCAAATAGAAATGCAGATTTTGTAAAAATCAATGGAACTGGAAGTGATAGACATTTGCCACACAAACAATTATATCCTTCCCTCGGCTCCCTTGAAACCGCAACAAAGGGAAAACATAACAATTTATTTCATTACTTTACAGATTCATCAATTTCAAGATTTTCATCAGTTGCAAAGCTATGGTTTACTGTTACTAAACATTAAACATTAAAATTTAAAATGATAAAAGAAGTATTTTCATCCCTAAGAACAGCAACTAAACAATAAATCATTTAAATATCATAACCACAGACCTCTAAGGAAGTCATTGTGGTTGAACAGAAAACAAATAAAAAAAGGAACACAATTCAGCAAGAGAGGTTTAGGGAGGAAAGCACAAAAGCTACTCTTTGAAAAGTAATACATGAAGAGGAACAAAATGTTAGTACTTAGTACTGCAGAATTTGCTCATTTCTGATAATCATGTTTCTAGAATTACAGAAATAATTTTCCCTTCTTCTAGAGACGCTCTAAGTATAAAATTGTCAACTCAAAGCAAAATCTACTTATCACATCCAGACAATCAGGGTTTTGAGGCTAAATCAATTACACCTAACAATAGGAAAAAAATATAACACTTCCATAAAATCAAGTTTGATGGCAGTCAAAATCAATTTTCATGATTCCCACCACGAAACTAAAGACACTCGGTGTAATAGCAGAGACAAAAAAATGAAGGATTATAGTCAAATCCATTGAAAGAAACATAACTAATTAAATAGAAATTGGCATAATTTTAACTAGGAGAGCTAAAGAAAGAAAAATGAACCAAACATAGGAAGAAAAAAAAAATCCCAGTAAAGTATGAAAGAACACAGTTCAAATAAGATGAACTTTTTGTGGAATGATTAATAATGAGAGGCTTCAAATCCTATTATGTTTCTGAAGAAAAAACTGCAATAAAATGAAAAGAAATAAAAATTTACCCTAGAAAAACCACTGTTTTAATGGCCGCTAGCGACTCCACTATTTGAATCCCATTGCAACTGAGGGCCACTCCGCTCCAATATTGTGCCTATTTAGTGTCATTTTGACTACTATGATTTTCATAAGTACAAATAAGCTGCTCCAGTCAATCCCCCCACCCAAAAAGAGTAAAGACAAACTATAAGTGGTTACAAAGAAAGAAAACCAATATTAGAGAAAAGAATACTTCCATTAATAATGGAAGTATACAAAAACCCAGTAACCAATAATTGACATTCCCATTACCAAGGGAAATCCTGGTGTAGATTTTCACTTGTAAATGTAACATTCCGTTCAACAAATAGATGGCGGGCAATAGAAGTCAGCTCCGATCAAAAACGCACAGAACATTATATCATCAACCCAAACTCCAAATACCAATTCCCAAAAGAATGAAGCCTCAAAGACACTTAATAGGCACGCAAGCATATAAGAAAAAAAAGTAAAAACACACACCATGGGGTTAAGAAACCATTAAAAAGGAACAGAAAAAGAAGACAACAGCTACGGGGAAAGAAGCTTTCTATCATAATTCATGAAGCTATGAATTTCACAGAAATGGGACAGGTAATTTACCCAACTAAACACAGTATTGAAAACCCCATTTTTCAATTCGTAATTTAAGCAAACGAATGGAACGGGGTTTTGAAGCTGAAGCACTTAAGCGTGGCTAAGGTTTCAGCATGTTTAGTTTTGTGTTCGGTAATAATGAAGAAAGAATCATAAAGTCTGAGAGAAGAAGAGGGAATTGGAGTGAGAGAGACACTAACCAAGGTTATTGGCGAGAAAGGGATGCAGCGTTTGCGACATTGTTTGAGGCCTAGTGCAGAGGAGATGAGAGGGAACTCTCACTCAATGCCGCTTTTCATGCGATTCGTAGGTTCTTTTGTTTGATAAGGGATGTTGTTGGAAATATGTAATATTTTAGAGGCAAAATTGTCATTGCATTTCCAACTAACAAAACTTGTGGGCTGGATCAACATCACTTTTATCACTGCTTTGATTTTCGCACTGTGCATTCTTATATCCTCACCTTCCCAACGGTAAATTATCAAAAGATTTAAACCTAAATACTTTATTATATTTTATCTTTGGTATAAGAATGTTATATTATTATCCAAAGAGATAGCATTTCATTAGTCTATATATAAGAACATTTGAGCAACATGGAGAATCCCTCAACGTATCCTTTCAATATCTACAATTATTCATCTCTTATTATTCACTTGGTAACATAAGTATCAAGAGTGTCATGCATAAATGAACCTTCCTTTATTGTGTTGGACATTCATCATTGTTGCTTATAGTTTAACTCATATTTCCAAGAGATTGAGGACTTCACCTCATTAATAGATTGGTCCAAACATTTTCACTTTCTAGTAAGAACAACTTACAAGGAAACAGATTTTCCATAAATTAATTTATAAAGGAGTTTCTTATATTAAATTCTTTGAAGCTTTTGTTAGAAAATGTAACATGTTATAACAACAAGGATTTTTACCTACTGGACTAGTTGTGAACATGTCCAATATTACAAAACTTATGACAGCTTCTTCCTACACCTTACCATTTTCTTCCTGCAACCTACCACTCAGAATTTATTTTTCCGGACATAAACAATTATGAACTTTTTTTCCGGAAGCCATCAAACCCTCCTTTCACGGAAAATATTTTCCAGAAGCATTCTGGTGGGATGGGAGTAAAAATTTGATGAGGTGCAAGAAATAATTGCCAACTTGAATTTGTGATTTTAATTACTCGACATAAATTTCTATTTTCTTTGTTAAGCTAAATGAAAACATTTATCACCTTATGGGTGATGACAGTTCTGAGAAATATTCTTTCATATGTAAGTTTTTCCCTATAAGAATATTAATATTCTAAATATATGATTTCAAAACAATGTTCTTGAATACTGCTAATTTAAAAAGGAAAATGAACGTTAAAACTAACACCAATGATGTGTTTTACTAATAATACAACTCCTAAAAGTAAGAATTTTTTTTCTTCTTGGTAATGCAAAAATATAGTATTAGTATTATCTCTGATATTACAAATATAAATATATATATATATATATATATATATATATAAGGTTACATATTAAAAATGTATTTTATAATCCTTAGTAAAATAAAAACTTACCAAGTTTTGGATGGAAAATGAATGTTTGTGAGTGCACCATAAACCATAAATTGGGCGCAAAAAGTGGAAAATAAAATAAAAGGAAATAATTTTGAGCGAGTTAGAACAAGAACATGCTTATGTGGGTGTGATACAGCCAATTTTAACTGAAAAGTTCTTTTTCAAAACGTGAGCCAAGTCACACTGGGACTTCACAATTCTACATAACTGCAGAAAATACCTGAAACCATCGTATTTCTAATTGTGCAGTCTTTTGTGGTCTTAAACAAATGGACCAAAATTTAGTCAATTTTAGAGCCAAACCAATGACTTATGAATAGTCCTTGCTTGAACTTAGCTTACAATCATGTTGTGTTGGGAAGAACGAACCAATCTCCTAAGATGCTGTGCAAAGGATAGCCATATAACATCACCATCCCATTGCAACAATTTAAAAATCATCTACTTTTTATTCTTCATCTGAGCTTCAAGGAAAATCCACAAGAAACTAGGCAACGCATAAAGTAAAGTAGTTAGTGCTTCCCGGGACAAAAAGTTCAGGCTTTGTGACTCTTTGCCATCTCATCAACATCTAGTTCCACTTCCAATACCGGTGTATCCTTTCGCATGCCAAAATAACTGGTACACCAGTAAAATATATCAATAATAATCAACTCAAAAAGGGCACCCCATTTTAGTGCATGATAATTAAGCTTCAGTACATCAGAGGGTCCCTAAATATTTTGGGAATTTCATTTAATTATCCCTAAAGTGTAAAAAAATAGTTAGGTCTTTGATCCTGTAAATTTTTTTGCATTGGAGGAGTCCATAGTTAATTTAAAATGGCTTGAAACTGCTAGAAAAATAACTTCGTGTCAGTTTTAATAACTCCACGAACTCAATTACAAAAATTATAAAAAAATCGAGGAGCCAACTGCAATTTTTTTAGTCTAAGGGCCTAATTAGAAAGCTCCAAAAAGATCAAGGACATAACAATTAATTAGCCTGAGAAATTAAGTTCACCTGTTTTGTACACGGCCATGGTCTACAGCGCTTCGCAGGCAATATATGACTCTGCCAACAATGTCTGTCATCTGAACTGGACCAAATGTTCGACTATCATTCGCTTCCTGCTGTTTGGATTAGGAGCATTAAAAAATCAATTATTCTAAGTGTTCTACAGCCAATTGAGGAGGGAAAATATGATTTTGCTTGTCTTCAGATTACTACCATAGGTTATTGTTCAGGAATAAGCAATTTTGGTATTACAAAAAAATGATAGAAGTCATGAATGGATTAAAACATAGATTGAACATTTCCACTTGATAAATCCAAGTCGCAAATGATCTCTTGGCTCTAGCCATATCATAAACTGAACTGCAAAAGTTACTTACTGAATTGCCATGGTAAGCTGTGGTCTATTTTCATTATGTTTAGAATAACTATATTATCTACTAACTCATCATAGAAAATTACTTTAATCAAACCAACGGTTGAAATAAATCTATTTATAATCTAGTTATTAGACTAATTTTACATGCAAATTTCCGAAAATTTAAATAACTACAAGCATGCTCCAATCTTGCTTTCTACTCTTATATATAACTCACTGCTTGACTAAATGATATTTTAATCCAAAACGTTTACCTTCGCTTTCAATTTTTCATTTTCAGCCACTACCCAGCATTGGTCCTTCTCAAGAGTAAAGGGTTCATCATTTTCATCAGTAGAAACCATTTCATAACCTTCAATTGCAGTTAATCTTCTGACTAGGTAGTTATCTGGCTTCTCAGGATCCTTCAAAACCACAACATCTCCTACAAAAACACGCCTGTAAAAGAACCAAGTCCATCACTAACAAATGATGCATATGAATCAAAAAGATCCAGATGAAAAGGTCCATCATCACTCAGGCTCCATCTTTTTCGGAACTCAAAAGAATAAGAACAAAAATGAGAAAAATCTAGTTTCAACATTATGCAAATTGCCAGTCACTAGGGTATCCTTTTGGTTTTCGGAAGGGGTCATCACAACCTGTCAAGAAGTATGCCATGAATTTAGGCTTTATTTAGGAAAATTTATATTTATCTTTTATTTTGTTTGTTTGGTTAGATTTGAGTCTGAATTTAATATTAGGAGATTATAACAAGAATAAAATCCCACCATTATAGGGATTTATTCTCTCTAGAATTATTTACTGTTTTATTTTTTAATTTCTGTTTTTATCTCAATACACATGCATAAATATAGGTCAGCTGACCTAATAATTTTGTGAGAAATAAAGAAATTATTTCCTTCTAAATTTCACAACCAAAAGAAGGGAGGCCAAGGGCAAGTACTCAGTAGTTGGACAGAATAGAGAGATTGGGCAACTGAATCATGAAAATATAGGAATAGTAAGATCTTTTCTGAGTAAGATGAACAAGCTTGTGGATAAGTGGCTTTAATACATTAGGGTAAGATTCCATATTCTCTTGGCTTCAATGTTTCAAATGCAAATTTTTACCACTCCTGGATATGGATTTAGGAGCCACAAACCACATGACACCTCTACCTACATATTTTTCCACCTATTCCCCATGTCTTAGCAATAAAAAAATTTCCATAGCCGATGGAACCCTTATAACAGCAGCTGGACAAGGAGAGATCCAGATAAACTCATTCGTCACACTAAAAAATGTCTTTCATGTTCCTAAATTATCAACCAACCTGATTTCTATCCAAAAACTTACAAAGGATCTTTCCTATAATGTTATCTTTGACAGCAATATATGTGTTTTACAGGACAAGAACTTGGGGAGGACGATTGGATGAGCTAGAGAATGGAATGGCCTTTACTACATAGAATATATAAATTTGTCTACCAGAAGTCACTCTCTAGTTTCAGAATCTACCATGACTAGTAAAGAGAAAATTCATCTTCATCACTGTCGGATGGGGCATCCTTCATTTAAAGTTGTAAAAGTTGTTTTTCCTTCTTTATTTGAAAACATGATGCAGGGGGTTTGTGCTGTGAAGTATGAAAATTAGCCAAACATAGTCGTGTTTCTTTTCCTATTAATAATAAACTCAATGATCAACCTTTTTTCACTTGTTCATACTAATGTTTGGGGTCCTGCAAATATTTCTAGTATTTCCGGTGCTAAATGGTTTTTGATTTTTATCGATGATTGTACTAAGGTTACTTGGATCTTTCTATTAAAACAAAAATTTGAAGTTAGCTCCATATGCATAAATTTTGTCTCAATGATCAAAAATCAATTTGGTGTCACCATTAAAAAAATCACATCTGATAACGCTAAGGACTATTTTAACTTGACTCTAAACTCTTTTTGTCAAAAAGAAGGGATTATCCATAAGTCTTCTTCTGTTAGAACACCCCAAGAGAATGGGGCAGCTGAGAGGAAAAATGGACACCTTCTAAATCAAACTACAGCCCTTCTTTCTTAAAATCATGTCCCGAAAAAAAATTTTGGGGAAGCCATTCTCACATGCCACATATCTAATTAATCATTTAACCTTAATTTCTAAAATCACATAGTCCTATGCAGGTCCTTTCCTCATTCTATCATTACATGGAGTATTCTAACAAACTTCAACCCAGAATATTTGGGTGTGTGGCCTTTGTCCATGTGCACAGTAATGAAAGGCATAAATTTGATCCTAGAGCTGTTAAGTGTGTATTCTTAGGTCACTCAACCACACAAAAGGGATATAAATGTTACCACCCTCTATCTAGAAAATTATGTGTCTAGAGATGTTACTTTTAATGAACAGGAAAGCTATTTCAAGGAATTTCATCTTCATGGGGAGAATATAAGAAAGGGAGATGAACTTCTAATAGAAGATGAACTTCTAATATTGCCAAGAAAACCCAAAATTAATCCTATTACTGCTACTATACCAGCAATAAAGCTGGAAACAAAGGCAACACCTACTGAAACTCAACTTGAGAGCAGAACCCAACTTGAGATCAAACCCCAACCTGAGACCAACATTGATTCTGGTAGCAAAATTGGGAAAAATCTGGTGTATTCAAAGAAAAAAAATGAGGGCCATTCCAGCTTCTATTCATGTTCAAGAGTCCAATCCAATGCCACTACATGAGGTAACATCTCCTAACCTTGTAAATAAATTTAATAAATGTGATGATGGAATTTTAGAAATTTCATAGGTACAAGAAAATCTTAACCGACCCAATGATCTTAACCTACCCATTGCTTTGAGAAAGGATACCCGAACATGCACTAAAATCCTTAATTACCCTTTATCAAATTTTCTATCCGTTAAAATGTTCTCTACCACCCATAAAACTTTTCTTACAAATTTGAGCAGCATAACCACACCATCTTCTGTATCTGAAGCATTATCTGACAGGAAATGGAAACAAGCCATGGATGTAGAAATGGAGGCACTAAACAAAAATAAGACCTAGAAGCTTGCTATTTTACCTAGAAGAAAAAAGGCAGTACGGTGCAAATGGGTATTTACTATGAAGTATAGAGCAAATGAGACAGTTGAATGGTACACCGCAAGGTTGGTGACTAAAGGATTTACTCAAACTTATGGAGTTGAATACTTTGAGACTCTTGCCCCGGTTGCAAAAATGAATACAGTCAAAGTCATTATCATTAACAGCAAACAACGAGTGGGACCTTCACCAATTTGATGTGAAGAATGCATTCTTGCATGGAGATCTTGAAGAGGAAATTTACATGGAGTTACCTCTAGGATATGAGGAAATGGCTGCCTTAGGAACTGTGTCCAAACTGGAAAAAGCCTTATATGGATTAAAATAATCTCCCAAATCATGGTTTGGTAGATTCTCTAATGTGATGACGAGTTTGGATTATAAACAAAGTCAGGGAGACCATACTCATTTTTTCAAACATGCAGCTGTAAGGGAAGTAATGATTTTGCTGGTATATGTAGATAATATTAGCGTAATAGGGGATGACAAGAGAGAGCAGCAAAAGCTACAGAGGAGGATGTAGCTGTGGATAAAGGAATGTATTAGAGACTTGTGGACAGACTTGTCTACTTATCCCATATTGGGCCAGACATTTTTTTGCTGTCAGCCTAGTAAGTCAATTTATGCATCAACAAAAGGAAGCACATCTACAGGTTGTCTTCAATAATTTTTAGTACCTAAAAGGTACTCTGGGGAGAGGGATGTAGACAATGCTCGGTCAATATACAGATGCAAACAATGCTCGGTCAATATACGGATGCAGACAATGCTCGGTCAATGGTGGACAGGAGATCAACCATCGAATACTGCACATTTCTTGGTAGAAATTTGGTGACTTGGAAAAGCAAGAAACATAATGTAGTGGCTAGATCAAGTGCTGAAGCAAAATTTATAGTCATGGCTCAAGAAATATGTGAACTTCTATGGCTAAAGATTATATTAGATGATTTGAAGATAATATGGGAAAACCCTATGAAGCTATATTGTGATAATAAATATGCCATTAGTATAGCTCATAATGCAATGTAACAGGATATAACTAAACACATTGAAGTGGATAGGCATTTCATCAAGGAGAAACTAAACGGTGGGTTGATTTGTACTCCTTTTGTGTCTACACAAAATCAACTTGCAGATATTCTTACTAAAGGTCTAAATAGTATCACATTTGCAGGAATTGTATCCAAGTTGGGAATGGAAAACATTTATTCACCAGCTTGAAAGGGAGTATCAAGAAGTATGCTCTGTGAATTTAGGCTTTATTTAGGGAAATTTATATTTATATTTCATTATGTTTGTTTGGTTAGCTTTGATTCTAAATTTAATATTAGGAGATTGTAACAAGAATAAAATCCCACAATTATAGGGATTTATTCTCTCTAGAATTGTTTATTGTTTTATTTTTTAATCTGTGGTTTTATCTTTGATCACATGTATAAATATAGGTTAGCTGACCTAATAATTATGTGTGAAATAAAGAAATTCTTCCCTTCTAAATTTGAGACAACCTAATAACAAAATCCAAAAAATATAAAAAATACACATAATCACTCCCAATTATATGCATGATGTTAGAATAAATAGTCTTAAATAGGCTTTATTGTATTGTGTGTTGGAAATAGTACCTAGGATCATGCTTTAGATTTAGTTCCAAAAACTATCTTTGAATTGCTCTATAACCTTTGATGCCAATTCCTTCGTTATAAAAGAGTGTAGTACAGAACGATTGATTGGTGAAGGACATGAATTTGGAGGACGTTACTATCTGGGTACTAGATTGTCTATGTCTTGTTTAGCTTCCCAATCTCCTAAGTTCTTGCATGATTGCTTAGGTCATCCAAGTTTATCAAAATGAAAAATGATGATTCTTGAACTTAGAGAAATTCAAATCTTAGAATGTAAGTCATGTCAATTAGGGAAACATGTTCGATCCTCTTTTCTGAAAAGAACTCAAACAACATGCAACTCTATCTTTTCTATAATTCATTTTGACATTTGGGGTCATAGTCGTGTCACATGCTTTGGGTTTTGTCATTGAAGAATATTCTCATTGTACTTGGGTCTACTTGATGAAAGATAGGTCTGAATTGCGGAATATTTTTGAGTCTTTCCTTAATGAAATCAAAAACCAATTTGACCAAGTAATCAAGATCTTAAGGAGTGATAATGCCAAAGAATATGTTTCTTCTGGTTTTTCTACTCTTTTAGTATTACATGATATTCTACATCAATCCACTTGTCTGCATACACCCCAAACGGTATAGCAGAAAGGAAGAGCAGACACTTGGTGGAAACGGCTCGTACCTTGTTGATCGGTGCCAATCTTCTTGCTCATCATTTGGGTGGTGCCACTCTCACTAGTTGTTATCTTATTAATAGAATGACATCTTCTTTCAACAATAAAGTTCCATATTCCATTGTGTATCCAAATGAACCTCTTTTTGCTATTTCTCCTTGAGTATTTGGTTGTGTGTGTTCATAACATGTCTCCAGGTTTGACATAGACTATAAATCCAAAGTTATAAAATGGTATTAGAATTTTATCCTAAATCCACTATTGGACAACCTACTTTGCAATGATCCAATCCAAGCCCACGGCTTTGGGCATGCCGGGTGTGGGAAAGTCACCATTTAGTGTTATTTTGGTCTCTAAACCTTCCTACATACAATCTATTTAGCTTTGTAAAGTACATCCGAATTTTCGAGAGAATGGAATAATTGTGATTTTTATGCTAATAATTTACATACAACATTCAGACTTAATTTAAAATTCAGTACTTTCAAACTAAAATAATAGTCAGTGTTTAAGTTCAGATACCAAATTAGAACTAAGTGTTACATGTAGGCACAAACTTTAAACTTTAACAAAGACTTCAAATAGTAGGATTAAAGTGCCAATTTAATCACACTATCAAGAATCTGTTTTGAATTTTAATACTTTAAGTAAGTGTTGACAACTTGTACTTTCAAGAACCAAAGTGAATGTTTACCCTCTCATCTCTCTAAGTAGTAAATATGAATGCATTCCCTATAAGATAAGCACTATGCATGAATCAAACTATTCATGTACCCACCATGGTTATCAAACTCGTGAGTTAACTCGTTAACTCGGACAAGTTTACGTGCCTACTCATAACTTCCGAGTCAACTCACACACAAACTCGTTTTTCATGTAGAATTGGACATAGAATCGGTGAACTCATTCGAACTCACGAGTTTGCAAGCGATTTGGCAAGTTTGTATGGAGGACATTTTTGAAGAACACTCACTTGATTAGGGCTCCAGTGTCACTCGTTCGAAGTTGCAATCTCTCGCACTACATCACCCTCTTGCACTTGTGTCACTATGCTCGCCATCATTTTCACTTGTTGTCGTCGCGCTTGCTCGTTGTCACTGTAGCAGCTTCTCACTGTCACACCCACTCGCCATTGTAGGGCTGCTAAGGGCAGGAGGAAGGTTTGGTTAAAGATGAAGTTTAGGGTTTCTTTGTTCTATTATGGGCTTTTGGGCCTAATTTAGCCACCTTTTGTTATGTATAAAATATAAAAGAGAATATATTATCTAATTAAAGTTATTATAAAAGAATAATAGTATTAAAAAAATATAAAAGATATTTAAAAATATAATAATCTAAAAATAATAATAATATTTCATTAAAAAACTTAAAAAGCTATTTATAAAATAATATAACAATAAAATATTATATTATTTATATATTTTTTTATTTTTTTATTTAAAGTAAATTGTTACGAGTTTAGGATTCAAGTCTATGATCCTTGTTTACCATACTCTCACGAGTTTACATAATTCTCGAATTTGACAACCTTGGTACCCAAAGACTTTAAACAACAATTCCCAATAAATAAAAATTGTTTCCAGAAGGTATGAATGGAAAATTTTCAGCAGATATTTCTCTCTTTATTATGATGACTGTTTGAGGCATTGTGTAGCATTAGCATATTACTCCATCATAGCCGTATCTTTCCCCTTAGGACCTTGATTCTTATGCCTCTCCCCACATGACTAGTAATTGCCTCTTACTCTCATGTTAATTACTGCAACATCCTACCTCATATCACCTTGGCTAGTGACACCAAAAAGGTTGTTAAAATTGTAGGAAGTACAAAACTTTATCTCGTATTCCTTTGGATTTTGTGTTATATTATCCATTTAATCTTATTCATATTGATTTATTTCTTAAGCAGTAAGGGCTCCTCCAATGCAGCCTCCTGTCAATAATATCAATCAGGTGCCTCTTCCCCAATATTATAGTGATCAGTAAGGCTATAAATGTTACTCTCTTGATACTAATTTTTCCACTGATGTCGTGCTCTTTTAAAGTTTCCCCTTTCTATTCCTCATCCTCCTCTGCAGGCCTTATAGGTTTATCATCATAGATCTCACACGACTGTTGATGACCCTCCAGAAGGCCCTACCGACTCCCCTCCTGCTGCAGTGGATAAATATCCTAGAGATACCCTCCCCATTGCCATCAGCGCTCATAATTCCCATTCAATTTATAACTATGTCAATTATCATTGTTTTCTACACCATATTGTGCTTCTGTATCCTCCTTGTAGGTTGTTTTTTTTCCTAACACAGTGATAGTCAGTTTTACACCTACGAAATGGTGGAAGAGATAATCGTACTGCATGCTAACGGTCCTCAAGCTAAAATCCTTTTACTTATCGATGGACTTACAATATGAAAGTTGGCCCTAGGTGGATCACCTTAAGACTCGTCTGGTTGCTATGGACACTCAAGCTTATGGTCAAAATATCATCCTAATACTTTTTTTCTAGCTACCAAGATATCATTTGTTCACCCATTATCTAACCCATGGCTGTTAAGCGTTCTTGGCCTTTGTTTTAGCTTGATAATAAAAATGCCTTCACAATGAGTTTCATGAGAAGATTTGTGGAGCAAACTCCAAGTTTTATTTCTCACAATGAGTCTCATCCAGTTTGTAAACTCAGTCACTCATTTCATAGCATAATGTAATCTTGTAATCGAAGAGTTTAGTACAATTTGAAGTGATTCTAATCGTTCAATCTTTTATATTTATAATTCTCTAAGAAAATGCAAATATTTTGGTTGTTAACGTTAATGACATTTCCATAACTTGGGATGCTCAGAACAGTGCCCATAAACTAATGCAACACTTATTTCATCACTTTCAAAACCAGAGATAAAGGCACAAAATGTTACGTATTGAAGTAGCTTGGTCTAACTCTAGTATTGTTTTGTTTCTCAAAAAATGTATATGACAATGTAAAGGATAATTCTTGTGGAACTTTTCCTACTAGATAATAAACCAACAGAGACTATATTATGGACCCTACTATCAAACTTTGCCAAGTTAAGGGCGTGTTGTTGACTGATCCAAACAGGTATCTCTTAGAAAGTAGACTTTAAGCTTAATTGAACCTTACAAAATCAATTTATAAGTGAGGTTTGCACTCACTTATATATTATAACTTACTTCTGAAAAGAGAGAAATATATGTTGAAAAGTTTCCATTCATACCTTTTGGACAATATTTGTCAACACACACCCTCACACCAGGACTGTACATCTCAAGCGGGAGACTAGATATTTTTAGGTAGTTCGATAGCATCCGATTGCAAGTGGCACTATAGGTCCAACAAACATTGATAGGATAAGCTCTGATACCATCTTAGAAAATAGACATTAAGTCTATCTTAACCTCACAAAATCGGTTTATTAAGGTGAGGTTTGCGCTCACTTATATATTTATAATTTACTTATATCTCTAGCCGATGAGGGATCTTTAAGACACCCCTGCACACCATGGACATCAAGCATGAGAATAGAGGGGAGTACAAGAGTGGGTGTCATGATAGGTTAACAAACCTTGATGGGATAATCATTATAAGCCGTGATACTATCTTAGAAAATGAATTTTCAATTTAACTCAATCTCACAAAACAGACTAGTAAGGTGAGATTTTCACGCACTTATATGCTCTAATTTCATCATATCTCTAGTAGATACGAGATCTCCAACAATATCATAGACTAGTTAGTAATTGGTAAGTTAAGTTAACTTACCACCTTCCCTCAAGACATTTCTTTTGTTTGTTTCAAACTTTCATGATGAGTTAATTTCTGCCATCTCCTTGTGATAATGAATGGGATTCAGCCATTTTCATTTTGAGTTATGATAATGAGTCTCTTGGTCAAGGTTGACTGTATGAGACTATTGGTTGCTCACAATAACTCTCAACTTACAAACCAATTTTGTTTGGTTAATTAGACTCTAAGTCCAATTCTAAGAAATAACATTCTATTCCAATGCTTATGTTCATTATATTGAATTGAGTTTATTCGTAACTGCACCTAACCTAAATGCTTCAACTTGAGGGGGATGTTAATTTATATCAGTAGTTTGGGCCCATTAGCGCATTCTAAGTATGTAAGTATGTATGTACATTGTTGCAATACTAACCATTCAAAATAAATGAAAATTTCCTAATCATATCTATCTCTTTTTCTACTGTCATCCTATGTATTATACATGCCAAAAGTAAATGACATTTCGGCAAATGAAAATGATACAAGCCAAAAGCAACCCCTGGCTCATTTTCTTTTATATTATTAAAAGCTTCTTAAAAGCTCCAAAACACTCAACCCCTATATGTTTTTTTCCTTTCAACATTTAAATTTTATATATCTATGTCTATGCCATTCAGCTGTCCTGGATAGACCCAGCACCTAAATGGTGTCCATGCTATTTCATGTTGTCCAGATAACGGGTAAACTATAATTTCACAAGAAAAGGGTCTTTTAAGAGTTCAGTGTGACAAGTATATGACGGACCAGTTGTAGAAAAAGCGGGGGCCTATCTCAACTGACGTTGAAAAGAAAATAAGTGACTAAAATAACTTCTAAGCAAGGGTTGCACAGATATCCTAAAAGATGAGACCATATCACAAGTCTAAGAAAGGTAAAGCAAATAGAAGCCTTTTATGCAAAATATTTGTTATATATCTATCTCTAGAAGGCCCACATCAAACAACTAGCAATAACAGCCAATAGATTTCACAAAAGTATAGTGTGTATTATATTAGATGAATATGAAATTACGTTGGGTCTGCAGTTGGCAATTTCCGAACAAGAGTTACCGATTTTCCATCAATAGCAGGGACCATCTCCTCTCCTTTATTCCAGTGCAAGTACGTCATCCTTCCTTGAAAGAAGTTTTTCCAAATAATGTCCCTTGCCTCTTTGTCTGTAATGTTACCTGCTTTATAGTTCTGTACAAATTAAACATAGAATGGCAAAAAACATTTCAGAGGGGATTTATAAGTGCTAACAATGCAATAAAAATTAGAAGAAAAGAGAAAAGGTAAACCTTGCACTAGGACAATTGTAGAACTTAAACTCAAGAAAAAATATTCCTATAAATGTCATTGTTTAGTTGATAATTTTCATTGTGCTGAGAGTATGATATATTCACAATCGTTCAAAATGATACCTCATCTTTAACATCTAAATTAGCCCAAATATGCTTTTCAGTCTTCAAAGAATTATTTCCCAATTGTCCCCTCAGATAATCATTTTAATTTCAAATAGCATAGATTCAACAGATACATTGGAAATGGAGAAAAGATAGAACATGTGTACAAGACTATGAACAATTGTCATGTTGCAGTACAAGACAATGACTTCATACTCCTATTTTCTTCATATTAAACTTCCACGGCAAATGCAAGAGTGGTACAAGTTTCAACTAGAACAAGCCTAGCCCAATATCATTCCCAACCAAATATTGTTCCTAGTATTCTTTTAACAGATCCCAAGTAACCCATGACTATTCTATTTATTATTTTTTACAATAAATAACTAAAAGAAAGAGAATTCCCCAAATCAAAAGAACAGAAGGAAATTAAATAAATGCAGAGAAATGGATATGATGAAAAACCAAAAGAATATTCTTTTCAAGATAAAAGCATAATCTTGAAAATCACATGCAATCCAACTACTCTTATCTAATTCTCCCTTGAGTTTCATATAATAAGATAGAAATTGGCTTCCAAGCCACTAACACCTTTATTAACACTGCATAAGTTCACATCAGAGTGGAGAAGTCCTATTGTTTGAATGATAACCACTATACAACAAAAGGTAAAAAATAAAAAATAAAAGACAAGGCGTTTGAAAGGTTATGATATCCTCTTATCCGAGGCAGTTTAGACACAGTTAAACTTATTCACTTTGTTGTGATAAATAAAATGTAAACTTCTCAGCTTTGATATTTCAACTGCCATTCTATGACCATGACAGACAATAACACAAAATATGATTTACTTCAAACTACTCAGCTCCAGCTTTGAGGACAGGCAATTTTTTTCCGTTCGGTAACTTTTCACCCACATCTAATTAACCTGAAAGCTAGAGTGCCTGCCTACTAACGAATAATTCAAAAAAGGTCTCGTATTAAGTAAGAACTTTTAAGTGAACCAACAAAAAAGATCTCATTGCAAATAAACAACACGGGTATTATTAAACAATTACGAGAAGGGCATTGTGATAACCCAAATTACAAAACTTTCTCATCAGCATTGGCCAGTTGAAGACTTAAACAGCAAAGCAGACTTAAATGCACCAGCAAATAGTAACTCCCACTAACAATCACTGAAAGAAACATTCTTGAAATGTACTCATAAGTTCAAGATGAGCGATTTTATCATCATGCCTAAAGTCTACCCATATAAACTCGCATTCATTAACAAGAACCAGTTCTGAGATCACCCTAACACGGCCTACGAGTATGATCTGCAAGACAGGACCTAAATGAAAGCATAACAAATACACAGAACATCACAGAAAATAAAAGAGGGAAGAAGGACCTTCCAGCCGAGGGAGACGGAGTAATCGACTTTGTGGGCAATATAGCGAAACCATGTCGACAGCGAAACCATTGCAGGGTGCAGACGGAGTTCAATTGTGTCCAGAACCAGAACGCAGCACAGCAGAAGAGGCGCTACTTTCTCCTCCTCTTCTCCTCTAAACCCCAAAAAAACATTTCTCGCTATTTCTTAATATCAAGCATTTTGCATTTACTGAAACTTTTTTTTTTCAAAATAATAATAATAACTTAAAAAAAGTAAGAATAACACTAAATATATTATTTAAAAATCACTTATATTTCTATATTTTATTTTAACTATTTATACTTAAAAAATAGTTTAATTATTTTATGAACAATATCTTTATATTTTAAACTTTATCTCACTGTATTATGGTAATTTAATAACTTCAAGATCGACATAATTTTATGCTTTTATTTAAGTTTAATATTGAAAGTTCGATGTGATTTTAGGAAAGAGGACAGTTTTATGATTTTCTATTTTCCATACTTGAGACACTAAAATGTATTTTTCTTCTTTTATTTCTTTTTTTTATATGGTTCAGATTTATTTTTTTTATTTGCGTTTGACGATTGAAAATTATATCTTCAATACATTTTTATTATCAAATTAGTTGAATAATAAGTATTTCAAGTTTAAATTTAACCGATATACAAGGAGATTCTTTGTTTACACATTTTTCTTCCAAACATTTCAACCTGCAATTAAAATACGGGGCGGGTCGGGGCGGCCCACATTGCCACCCCTATAAAAAATACAGTAATTAATGAACGTAATTTATGTACCTTGTAAAATGTGTTATTTATACTATTGTTCATGAATTGGATGGGTCTAAGCCATATGGTCTAATTACTCACTAGTCTTGATTATCGTAATTAATTTTGGACCTCTTTGGCTTAATTTGTTGATTATTGTGACTAACAGTCTAGTTGGTCATAATTTCGTCTTGATCAACATGTACTCGCCTAGGAGCAGGTCCTGTATCATCACGGCCAAAGGGTACTGGACGTATACAATGTACACTAGCCCCTAGGCTTAACATGTTATATGTTAAAGACTCGTAGAAAGCTTCATGATGTTAGACACGGTTATCATCTTGCTTGTGGCAATGACGATTGACTTATTATTGTGTATATCACTTTTCAGCCCTGATCTCGTTTGTAAAGAAAATTTTTATTTCTTTGGCTATGTAATCCTATAGGTATAGTAGACCCTTAGACTCGAGAAGTGTAACGACCAAGAGGTTGTAATGATGAGGCATCATATGGGAAGGTGAAAGGTTGCCAGACTACACTAAAAAACAATAAGAGGCTCAAAAGGTGAATAGTCATGACCCTTGGCCTTTAAATTTGAGGAGACCTAAGGGTTAGGGGAAGGGGTTGGAAGATGAAAGGGCATGAGGTTTTACTATGAATACGGTGTTTACGAACTAACAAAAACATACAATAACATCCATACATTCAATTCCTTTAAGAAACAAAAAAATTGTAAACATGCAAAATAAATTATAAGTCATTACAAAATATAAGTCACGCCCAAAAGCACACATAAGTGTAAGACCCGAGAAAAATTAAATAGTTAATTAAATAATTATTTAATAAATGCGGGTAATTTGAGCCTTTAAGGCATTTAATGCGGAGTGCTATGATGTGGAAAAGTACTAGCTCAAGTGGTTAAGAGTACTTAATTGTGTGAGAGGACTTGGGTTCAAGTCTTATGACATATGCCAAATATGTATTATTTTAATCTATGCATTATTTTATTGATATAATTAAATGTGAGACGTGATAATGAAACCCTGAAATTATTGGAATTATCATAATTGTGAATTGGTTGAATTGGTTGTGCACTTGACTTGCTAATTGATGGGCTGCGAAAACACCAGGTTATTATCCATTGATTAGCCTTAATCTCCATTATAATTAAAAATTCGTTTTAATGAATTAAAGGGTAATTAAGAGAGAGTTAATTTTGGGAGAGAAGGGAATTAGAGAAAGGAGGGCTGGAATTTTTGAGTGAGGGGTAAGCAAAACTTTTCCAGAGTAATTGTACTGTGTGGAGTAAGAATTGGAGTGAAAACCTTCGTTGGGTGGGAGCAAAGGCAAGGGAACTTTTGGGTTGAAGACACACACACACCCAAATTTGAATTGGAGCGAGGATTTCAGGTAAGGGGAGCTGCTTACTTTGATTTTTAACTGAATATGATGAATTGTGCCTTGTATGAATGAAATTGCTTTGCTTCCCTGGATTTCTGCCCAGAAACCGCCCGGCGGCAAGACCCGGGCCGCCAGGCGGCATAACAAACTTTGGCCTTTGTTCTTGATTTTTGCATGAACCGCCTGGCGACGATGAATATCTGCCAGGCGGTGCGACACTGTTCACGTTTTCTTGATTGTTCTTGATGTTGTTTGAGCGGAAATCCATGTGATTTCTGGAATTGATCTGTGTAAACCCTATTGGGTGCCTTGATACTATGAAACTAAGTATAAATTGTGGGCATGGCCAAATGTTGGAAAACACCCATGTATGATACCTATGATAGTATGGTGTGGTTGTAGCAAAGTTAATTCAAGATAGGGAGAATGATGATTCTAATACAAAGTTTCAGGTTTGGATAGTATAGCTTTGTTTGGGGGTGTATAATTGGGACATGAGATAGTGTGTCGTCGTGAGTTAAGGTATTAGCTATGAATTGTGTAATATGGATTGAAAGCTAAATGAGTAGAGGGTGTATTACTGTGGTAATGCGATCATGGTAGGGAATGTGCTATAAGGAACTGTACTGTGTGGTCTCATTTGGAGTTAGGTTGAGTCATGGTATAATGATGGAAGAAATTGGTAAATCCTAGGTCTTGTTATGAGACTGGGAATGAGAATTATAGGTAATAGGATCACTTATGGGGTTACCTGGGAATCAAGAATGAGACTGGGATGATTGAGAGTGCTCTGCTACCTTGGAGGGGTTAAGAAAGTGAGAGATAATCTGATTGAGGTGCGAAAACAACAACTGGTACGTTGCTGATACAGCGCCTGGCGGCTGGAGCGTGTGCGCCAGGCGATAGGAGCTCTAGGGAGAGTTTTATAACGATGGGCGCCTGGCGGTAGGATTGGATTCGCCATGCGATAGCGGAGAAGCATAACTACTTTTCGTGAACCTGGCTCCTGGCGACGTGGCTTGAATCGCCAAGCGGCCTGCATTGATTTTGCCTGGCGGCACTTGGGACTGTGTCAGGCGATAGTGCTGCAGATTACGACTTTGTGTGTGTTGCTTTTTAAGCGGTGATTCTATACTTAGATCGGGAGATGTTGTGCCATGAGCGGGTAGGTTCATGGATGGTGGTTAACATGTGATGATATGAGCGGGGAGGTTCATATCCAGTTACTCTCGCGTGGGGATACAAGCGAGGTTGGTTCGTATCTTTCGTGCTCACGCTTGAGAGATGTTGCATGCGGGGAGGTACGTGGCTGGTGGATCACATGTGTTGGACTACGGGCGGGAAGGTTCGTAGAGTAGGACTACGAGCGGGGAGGTTCGTAGAGCAGGACTATGAGTGAGGAGGTTCATAGAAGTAGGACCACGAGCGGGCAGGTACGTGTGAGCATCATATTCTCGAGTCCAGGCTAACCATTTGTGTGATTTGAAGGCTGAAAAGCCTTGGGGTTAAGGTCTTGACCAAGAACTAAATAGGTTAATTAATATGGGTGTCTTATTTATAATCTGTGATTATATATGTTACTTTTATTTTTATCAGCTCACCCTTTCTGTTTGTGTATGGCGATGATCGTATGATTTCATTTATGGTTTTTGGATTTTGGATATTGTAATGTTTTCTCCTACTACTGTTTATAAATTTTGGCGTGATGTTTAAACATTTTGAATTTTCCCTCGTTTTGCGAATGTTAATTATTACAACATTTTACATTCGTTTTCCTTTTATTTATTTTATAAGTAATATTCCCTAGGGATGTTACAATAAGTATTTCCAAACAATATTTAAAATATATTTGTTCCAAAATTACACCATTTTAGGAATCGAACACCTAACTACCAACCCATGATAAGGCTCTAACCAACTCTAATACACTTCACTTTTGTTTATGTCATTACGTATTAATTTAATTAATATTCCTCATGTCCAATTATCACCTTAGAAATATAATTATTTTTCTTGGGTCTTACATTCTCTCCAACCCGAAAATTTTTGTCCTTAAGAATTGTACTTAGCAGGAAACATATACGAATGTGACTTCATCATATTATCTTCTAGCTCCCGAGTTACTTCTTGCATCCATTTGTCCCAAAGCACCTTCATAGTACTGATCTTTTTTCCACGAAGCTTTTTGACTTGAATATTTATCACTCGTACTGGCCTAACATCTAAGGAAAAGTCTTTACTGATCTGAACCTCATCCTCCTCTAGCACATGTGTAGGATTAAGAACATACTTTCTTAGTTATGATACATGAAACACGTTATATAAGTTTGCCAATTACGGTGGTAACACAATCTCATACGCTAACGGACCAATTCCCTTGAGAATCTTATATGGCTCAATAAACTTTGGTTTCAACTTCTTCGATATGATGGCCCTTCCAACCCTAGTTGTCGAAGTTAACCGAAGAAATACATGATCTCCCATCTCTAACTCATGCGACCTTTTTTTTCTTGTTAGCCAAAGACTTTTGTCTACTTTGAGTTGCTCGCATCCACTCTTGAATGACCTTAACTTTCTTCACAATCTATTGCAACAAATCAGGTTTTATAGTAACCACTTCTCCATCTTGATACCAACACAATGGTGTTCTAGAATGATGTGTAAGTATTTGTTTGATTTGTGTATTAATTAGTCACACATAAGTTGTAATAGAGATCCCCTTGTTTCCCTGATGATTTAACTCACATAGATTAAGATATCAAGTGGTGAGAAGTTGTAGGGGAGTTCTTGCACACCATGACATGTGTAGATCTGCAATTTGGATTGTAATGAAATTACCCTAATTTATTCTCTTAGATTCATTTGTAAACCTAAGTATTTTGTATTAGATCAAATGTTAATCTCTAGTAAGGGATATTTAATACAATGTTTTCAAAAGACGTTAATCGATATTCATGTGTGGTCTATTTGATTTTTGTATATGTTTTTTTTATTGAAATTGGATTATTTATAGACTTATAATACAATTATTTCTCCTACATACATTTCTATTTAATGTTAGAGATTTATTTTAAGTATTTACCTTTGTATATGTTGTCTATGTGGTGACATGCTATGACTATACTACGTACATGAGCATATGTATGTTTAGAGGCAAGAGTGACATCTAGAAGAGAATAAAGCAATTCACTTTATTTTGTAAATGTCTTTATGTATATATGTTTTGTATATGTTTAAGTTGTATTTTAAAAGTCATTATACATTGTACAATCCATGTATTTTGTTTTTAGTATAATGGATCTTTTTTGTGTGTTACACTTAGCATTTTAGGTCTAGTAGCTCCACAAACAGGATTATTTATCTTAGGTAAAGGATAAATGTCATTAATGCATGCTTTGTTAAGGTTGTTATAGTTCATGCACATTCACCATTTTTTATTTTATCTTTTGCGCTACCACCACATTAGTTAACCATGTGGTGTAGTACATTTCTTGTATGAAACCAACTTAGGGTAATTTTTTGACTTCTTACTCAACAATTATTCACCTTTCTTGTCATAGCCTTTAATTGTTTTGTGACACTATGTGGCATTTTGTGGTCAGGAATTTTGTGGGAGATGACTGTTGGATCAATTATCGACATATTCACAATTGTCAAAACAAAAAAGGTTTTTCTACGAAGACCATTTGTTATGGAGTTCATGCCAATGTTATTTAAGTTTCCCTCTGGTCGTGTATTTTAGCCTTTTAATTCCAACTAAAATGTGGTTGTATCTTCTTTTAGATCAATGAGTGTCACCATTCATACGAGGGTCTCGGTCAACCATAACATTCAATTTTTTTATCAACAAAGAATTATATATTTATATGTACATGAGATATTAGAGGTATCTCAACTCTTTTATAGAAAATATTGTTCACAACATAGATATAACAATAAATTCTACAAATAAAATCCCCCGTTTAACTTTCCATTCCAAAAGATTAGATACGATTCCAAAATTGTAATTTTTTCATGAGGACATGAAAATGTTTAAGTTTAGAGTATTTTGATAATTGAAATTATCATGTTTTTATTTTATTTATTTTTATGTTTTATTGTTATTTTATTTTTGGATTTTATTCGATATTTGAGGTTTTATTTAATAAAAGGGGAAAATATAAATGTGTGGATTATATTTTGCAAATAAGTGAAAATATCATATATTTGGAAAGATTATCAACATAATAAGTGGAATATTAAATAGTCAAAGATTATCAACAACATCAGATATTCACAAAGTTGGTTATTCAAATTACAAGTTTTAATATTTGAAAAATATCTCAAAGATATTGAGTTTCAAAATATTAAAAGATATATATATATATATATATATATATATATATATATATATATCCAAGATATTCCAAGATATTAAAATATAAAGTACAAAATTGCAGGCCTAGTCCAATTTTAAAGGGACTTGACAAGGGTGAAAAACAACCCTTTTGGGAAATAAACACCCCTTTAGGGAAAAGCCCCTTTGCGGGAGAGGGGGAAAATGACACACTTAGAGAGAAAGAAATTTTATATCTCTACACTTGAAGGTAGAAGGGCATTGTGAAAGATGAAGGCATTCAATTTCAACATCAATCTCGTCTTCAATTTGCCTAGGAGTAGTTATCCCCTCATTCACGAGGGTTGGGTGTAATATATTCTTAATTCTCTGTGAATTCCATTAATCATATAATTCTTTTTCATCACTATTATGTTTTATTCTTTCTTTAACTGCATGATAATTATTGATTATATATTTATGAGTTTCTAATCATTGGACACAATATTAAAACCTATACTAGAATAGACAACTAATAGATCGTTCATCTAGACATAAAGTACATCATTGGTCATTCATAACATCAGAATTTTGATCATTAACACGAACTCTTAATAAGGAAAGTTCTAAGGCATTAGTGTTCTTATTAAAGTTTAGACTTGCCACTAAGACATTAGGACTTGTTACCTAAGGTGTGAATGCTAGAGTGGGGATTAGAAGAATATTGTTTGGTGTTCCTGCTTTGAATGAAATCGTGAAACCCTCTCGGTGAAACTTTTATCTCATATTTTTCTAAATCAAGCTATTTCTTTCCATTATATTTTATATTCTACTTTTATTTTTCCTTTAACCCACAAATGTTTTGTTATTCTCACCATTTATCAGTAGCTAACCAATTAATTTAGACCACATTAATCCTTGTGGGATATGATATCTAGACTTATCCATTACATTAGTTGTGTGCGATTTGGTACACTTGCTAATTTCGTAACAGATGACACTTTCTTTTACCCTAAATGACCCACACCACTACCATTCAAATACTCTTCCAAAATGTGTTTTGTTTTGTACTTAACTCCGAAAGGTAGAATTGAGATAAATGTTGTTGTGATTCATTGTGGATGACAATGGTCCGGCTTACCCAATTTCCACATAGGTTCCAAATGTTCCATGCTATTTTACATGTAAAAAAATAGGTGACTTACGTTTTCATCTACAAGACCACACATAACACATAGATTGTTATCTAGGCTTACCCCTCTCTTATTGATATTGTCCTTAATTGACATTTTATTAATTAGGACCTTTCACGCAAAGTGTTAAGTAGAAAAGAGAGCTTTGACTTCCCAAAATTTACTAAAAATCTCATATTGTTCTCCATGAATTATGTCTTGTAGGTTTTTGTAAGCTGACTTGACAATGTAATTGTAAGATTCAATATCTTTCCATTTCAAAGTGTCGTCCGACATCCCATTTAGTGTTTTGATGAAGGATTATCTTGTTCCTTTTTAACATTATTGAATATGGTGTGAGTTGTTTAAGAAAGCTAAGTGAAATCCCCACTGGACATTAAGATAGCAAGCTATCTAGATGTGAAGGTTCCTTTCACAAAGCTCAAGAGAAAAAGATGATGGATTGA
>Ga0214544_1000422_pt1 | contig 76055 bp, 49 predicted proteins | sample CNSS3metaG_FD_160074 | JGI IMG/M metagenome (GOLD analysis project Ga0214544, IMG submission 160074) | Root nodule microbial communities from cowpea collected in UCLA plant growth center, Los Angeles, California, USA - CNSS3 | ecosystem: Host-associated > Plants > Roots > Nodule | place: USA...
GTGTGTGTGTGTGTGTGTGTGTGTGTGTGTGTGTGTGTGTGTGTGTGTGTGTGTGTGTGTGTGTGATCTTGTTGTGGAATGATATAATCCTTAAGTTATATTCGTTAGCAAGAAACATGAATTGGTTTGATGGTTATGCATGGATTTGGCATTGGTATGGTTATGGGTTCAAGTCTTGTAGAACCCAAATTAAACTTTATTTTTTCTATTTTGGGTTTTGGCTTGAATTTGAAGGGTTAAGGGAAACCCTAGATGCATGGGCCACCAAGGGTGGCTGAAAAACGGACCATAAAGAATCAATGAATGATAATAAACCTTAAATTTTGAATTTTGAGAGTAGTGAGGTTGGAGTGAAGCTTTGAAGCTGAATTGGGAAAGAAAGCCAAAGGGAGATCGTTAAGGATCAAGAAAGAATTAATAACAATTCCAAATTTAAGCTAAGGGAAACCAGGTTAGAGGAGTTTTGCACATAATTTTTATGTTTGAGTATGAACTGTATAGATGATGGTATGAATTATATGCATGTCCTTGCTCTAGTTTCTATGAACAGCCCGCAGGGCGACACATGCACTTTAACAGGGTTTTGGGGTTACTGGGGAGGAACCGCCTAGCGGCACATTCCCGGCCGCCAGGCGACGCATGGGGTTATACCAAAATTCTAGATTTTTGGATGAGCTGCCTGGCGAAGATGTATAACCGCCAGGCAACGCGATCTGATGCAGGTTCGATTTTGATGTTCTGATGGTTTTTGGATGTTTCTAGTCGAAGGGAAGCCAAAATTAATAGTGAAAGGATAATTTGAGATCATATAGTAATTAATTTCACGTAAATGAGTGCATAATCGAATGAAACAGTGTAGGGAGGCTTTAGGGTTGATGAATTGCAAATTGTCGCTTATGGAATCAATTAACGGAAACTTAATTTGGGTATTTGCTATTATCAAATGGAAAGGTTAGTATATTTGGGTTGTTAAATAATTGGAAGTGTGGGGTGAATTTGCATTGGAGGAATTGTGGGAGAGAAGAGCAGTGCAGGTGCGAAAATTCTGAGAAAATTGCCAGAACATTATGCACCGCCTGTTGGCACGGGGTTGGTCGCCAGGCGCCATCACAGGAAAATAGAATTTTATGCTTTGCGAAGAGTTGCTGGGAATTGTTCATTCTTTGAAAAGTGTTGGTTCGTGTTATTTTGGGAGTTGAAAGTGTTAAATTGATGATAACCTGATGATGAGGATATCAACTATATGACAATAGAGGTGAATGAAGTAGAGTGTTGAGGGATCAAAACTAGAATGGCAAAGGGATATAGTCATAGGTTGAGTACACTGGTCTTGGCGTTAACGATTGACTGGGGATTTATGTAAAATGGTGGGAATTGCTGCCATAAAAGTGTTATGACAATGGATGGCACATTGTGCAACAGTGAGTGTAAACATGTGAACTCTTTGAGATAGTGAACCCAAAGTAGTAAATTGGAATAGAGAGGGAAACATAGCTAAGTAATTGATTTTGTGGTTTAAAACCGAATCCATTTGAGTGTGATTGGTATAGAGGTGAACTAATTGGATTGGAGTGAAATTGTTGTAATGTATAGGGCCAAATTCGAGACTGCAAACTGTTTTGAGTGTTTGAATTTTTGTATTGCACAAGTGTTGGTATAGTGCCTGGTGGGCGTATTGAAACCGCCAGGCGATAGCTAGGGAATAGTGAGGTCCTGGTGCGGGTGGCGCCTAGCGGGGAGGGAGGTCCCGCCAGGCGATAGAGGCAAAAATAGTGGCGTTCTATAGCGTTGGCGCCTGGCGGTGTGGGCTGTCCCGCCAGGCAATGGCTGCTGTAATTGAGGGTTTTGAGGTGCTTTGCGCCTGGCGGTATGCGTCACCCACCAGGCAGTCTGGTAGTTGGCAGCGCCTAGCGGTACGTGTCCCCCGCCAGGCGATTTTGTTGCTGCAACGTTGGGTTGTTGGTTCTGTAAGCGTGCTCTACAAGGCTTCTGGTGATGTTTCAAAGGTGGAATTGGTGGTGTTCCTTGAGTTGAGCTCGGAACGTATCCCTTGAGTTGTGGTTCGGGATGGCGGATGAACACGAGGAACTCTTGAGTTGTGGCTCGGGTTGGCGAGTGTTGCCGGTGTGAGTGTGCTGGTTGTGGCCAATACTGATGGGTCTGAATAGATTGCCCTCCTCAATTGTTGACTGACGAGTTGGTAGTCTTGAGACGTTACGAACCATGTTCGTATTTGGGAACTCGACCTAGCGTTACGGTGTGTGATCCGTAACAATGGCTTCCCGCACGTGATCTATCGGTTGTGGCCGATAGGTGTGGCAGCAAGTCGTCTTAAGAAAATCACTAGAAGATGTAGAAAACAAATAACATGGTTGTTACCATGTGATATGAAATCCAATGAGGGAATTCTTTCGATGTGAATGTATGATATGAATATAAAAGTATTGTATATGTGTATGCATTCTTTATATGTTTAATCTGTTAAGCTCACCCTATCTGCTTGTGTTTAGCGATGATCGTGTACGCGGTACACGTGAGCAAATGATGTCGATGCAGGTGGTTATGGTGGAGCTTAGCCATGGAGAGGAGATAGCTCGGGAGTTTTATGCTTTTATTTTGATTTGGTTTGGGAAATAATATGTAAACTCCGAGGAGACTAATTGTATTGTTTTCATTTTATAAACTATGGATTTTTGGTTATTATTGAACATTAATAAAAGTTTTAAATTTCCCACGTTTTGGGAAATGAGGTATTAATAAATGCGGCGTATTTATTTTTTTCCTATTTTATTATTTAAATCCGTAATATCCGATCGGGATGTTACATTTGGTATTAGAGCTTTGTTTTCAAAATGATTTTTGGGGTCTATGGGGAGTGAGCTCATCGTGTTACGCTAACGTGACAAATTGATTGTGTTTTGTGCTAATTTTGTTTGGCAAATCCTAATTTGAGCTGTGTGATGTGAACAGCTTAAATATGTGACGCGCACAAGCTATGGCCAACAGGAGGAAAAGGAACAATGTTGGAGCTGACGACATAGCTCAGGCGATTCATCGCATGGTGGACGTGATGCAGCCTATAGCAGCGCCACCCAGGGCCATAGTTGCACCTACTAGGCCAGTATCTATGGAGGATTTTATGAGGCATAGGCCAACCAAATTCTCTAGCAAGGCCACTCCTGATGAGGCAGATGCTTGGCTGCGGGAGTGCGAGAAGATTTGCAGAGTGCACGGATGCTCAAAGACTATCGTTTGTCACATTCCTTCTGGTGGCAGACGCAGAGTACTAGTGGTAGGGGATGCAGCGGTTGATGCAGACCCATGATGAGGAGGTGACCTGGGCTGCCTTCAGGACGAGGTTCCTGGAGAAATATTTCCCAAACAACGCGAGGTACTATAACATCCCGGTCGGATATTACTAATTTAAATAATTAAAATAGGGATATAAGTATAAAATCGCATTTATGATAATTCATTTTCCCAAAATGCGAGAAAATTTAAAACTTTTATTTCAACGCGCCAAACTAAAATAAACTCGCGACTTTCAAGTATTACAACTATAAAATGTTTATAAAACTAATACAAATAATTCATAATTTGCCCATACAAAACAAGTGAAAATCCCCAAGTGTTTCCCACTTCGTCTCTACACATCCACCTGCTCACCTGCATCAATCCCTGCTCTCATGTAACAAGTTACATGATCATCACCAAGCACACACAGATAGGGTGAGCTCATGTAAATAAACAAATAAAACATTACATTAAGTAAAGCATTTCAAAACTATAAAACGTGTTAGCAAATTTCCCTTTTTCTCAGTTCTTTGGCTTTCAACTCTTTCGTTAGACCTCTATTGATTCTACACCTTTTAGTGAGTCCATTGATCGATCTTTGTTGCACGAGTGTCTACTCGCCCCTTCGACTACAGGCCACCACCTAATAGTCCACCACGGGAATAAATTTGCCATGGCCTCACACCGCGACACCAAGTGGAGTTCCCCAAAATGAACAGGAGTCTGTAGTTGTCCCCAGACTACCAAACTCAATCAGATGCACTAAAGAGGGCAATCATCTGAAACCTCGCCGTACGAGCCACGATCTTGCACACTCCACTGGACTTCCTAAACCACCAGCCCACAACCTAGAGTGGCCACGTGTTACCCCAATACAAGATACACTCGTAACTGGGCCCCCAGCTAAAGTATCGCATCATGAATATCACCTAAAGTTGTGTAGAAATCCTCCTCGCGTACCAACTCTGCACCAAAACTGCCTAGCGCGCCTCTCGCGTCGCTAATGGGAACCTGGTTCCAAACCGCCTGGCTGGCATCTCACACCGCCAGACACAATGCGTCTAACCAAAGCCTTGTCGCACCGTCACCACCTGGCAGTCACCTCATGCTGTTAGGCGCCAGACGCTCTCTAGAGCCTCTACCAGATCTTTTCCGCTTGGCGAGATCACATTTTCCACCAAGTGCCATGTGTTCCAAGCTTCTCTAGTTTTCCCTTATCACCTAGCAGCACATCCCAAGCCGCCGGGCAGCACACCCCAAGCCACTAGGCGCCACACCAGTAGCATCACTACTACTGGTTTTTGGCACTTTGAAGCAAATTCCAAAGAACCCCAAGCACTATACATATAATCCATAACATGAGATATGCTTATCTTGTCATAATCACATGACTGGATCATGGTCCAACACAATCCTGAACAACCATAAAATATACAAAAGCAGGAAGAATAAATAACTATTGCCCCAAAATATCGCACGAGCAATAAAACAATAATAATGATAGTAATAAAAAAAAAAACAACAACAACAATAATAATAATAATAAAACGAAATAATACAAATAAAAATAATAGTAATAAAATAAAATGAAACAATAATAGTAAAACAATAATACTAATAAAAAAAAACAATAATAATAAAATAATAAAATAACAAAAATAAAAATAAGGCAATAATAATAAAATCATAAATAAAATAAAACAATAATAATAATAATAAAAATAATAATAATAAAATAATAGTAAATAAAATAAATAAAATAATAATAATAATAAAGATAAAGATAATTATAAAATAAAATAAAATGAAAATAATAATAATAATAAAAATAATAATAGTAAAAATAATAACAAAATAATAATTATTATTATTATAATTATAATACTAATAATAGTAATAAAACGAAATTTTAAAAATAAAAATAATAATAATGAAAATAATAATAAAATAAAATGAAACAGTAATAATAAAAATAAAAAAAATGTTAATAAAAATAATAATAATAATAATAATAATAATAATAAAATAATAATAATGATAACATAAAAAATAATAATAAAACAATGATAATAAAATCATTAATAAAACAAAATAATAATAATAATAAAATAATAGTAAAATAAAATAATAATAATAATAATAATAAAGATAATTATAAAATAAAATAAAATGAGAATAATAGTAATAATAAAAATAATAAAAATAATAAAAATAATAATAATACTAATATAAATAATAATAATAATAATAATAAAACGAAATTTTAAAATTAAAAATAATAATGAAAATGAAGATAATCATAAAATAAAATGAAGCAATAATAATAAAACAGTAATACTATAAGGCCCACCAAAATGTCTTTTCTTTTTGCCCTAAGTTAAAGGGCTGCCCTATGTGAGTTGGGCGTACGGGCTGGCCCAAAGGGGAGACAGACCCTAAGTCTGCCCTAACCCCCATTCCGCTCACTTTGCTGAAACAGATTCTCGAACTCCTTTGAGCAACCGTCAACCTCTCCGCTAGGGTTCAGTCTTGGAACTCCGTCGCACTTGTTCGAGTCAGTTTCGTTCCATGTAAGTTTCATCCCATCTCATACCTCTCTTATTTAGCACAGTTGCTTCGAGTTCCAACTAGGGTTGTACTGAGTAGCTTCGTGTTTTTCTGTTCTTGTGTTTCCAACTCGCTAAACCGCTCTAGGAGCTATTGCGTTTCTCTATTCGCACCCAAGAACCCAGCTGTTAGCCCTTTTCCAGGTACGGGAAGCTAGGATTCACCATTTTATCATGATTGTTCCGCTTGTGCTACTGCTATATCATTTTAATATGCCTGGTGTGTTGATGTGAACTTATGAATATTGTTATTGAACTGTTGGTGATCTGTTGTGTGTTTGTGCACGAGAGAACAGTGGTGAGCACTGGTATTCTCGCCCAAGCAAGCATGTCTCGCCTAGGCGAGATCAACAAAGGCTCACCCAAGCTGCTTCATGCGAGCGGTCGCTCAAGCGACCCACGTCCTTTCTAAGCGAGTGAGCATCTCGCCCAAGCAAGAGGGGTCTCGCCTAAGCGAGATACCGCGTGAGGCTATTGTTCCCCTTTTTGAGCCCTCGCCTACGTGAAGGGGGCTTGCCTGAGCGAGAGCCTCTCGCCTGAGCGAGACCCTTCAGCCTGAGCGAGGAGCTGGGCGAGGCATTGTGGTGCTTGGTTGTTTATTATTCTTGGATGATTGGCACTTGCTTAGGTATGATTGTTATGATGAAAAATATGTGATGAACTACTATGTATGAGTGATATGATTCATGGAAGGTGGATGATGGGTATGGTATGAACTTGGCATGTAAACTAAATAAGATGGTTGGTGTTAAAGTGGCATGGTATTGGCATGAGCTAAAATCCCATAACTATGGTTTGAGAGAAATGGAAGGGTATGGAACCATTGGGAGAGAAATGAAAGAGGTGAATTATCAAGAGATGGTATGTGATGTATATGTATATATGTGATAAATCTGTATTGGTTGGTCTGGTATGCTTGGTCCATGTCAGTGCGTAATTCCTTGGAAATCTCTAGGTGGGATTTCAGGGTCGTGCTTCAGTGGTCGGGACGTTATTCCATGGCCCCTGTTAGTGGGTGTCCATGGTGGTGCCCCATCTATATAACTTGGTAAGGATTCAAGGTAAGGATTGCATCCTGACACTCTAAGGAGTCAGTTAGTCTCACTTAGAGCAGACTGACCCCTGTGGTGAGAGTAGCAGGAGGCCTGAAACTCACTAAGAGCTAACCTTGTGTGTGAGGGAATTGATTCATTGTAACACTTGTAACACATAGCTCGGGGGTGAACAGCTCGGGGGTGAGCAGAGGTATCCACCACAAGTGCAAGCATCGCTGAATCCGACCAGGTTATATGTATTCGGATGAGTCGAGTCGAGTCTTAGTGTATTGATTTGGAAGGTCATAACATGTTGGGGTGATATATGTATATTGGACTGTGAAAGTATATCTGATTGCATTGATGAAATCTTTATGACTCTAGCTTACCCTGTTTGCTTGTTTGATTGTCTTGTGTGTTGTTCTTCTACTTTTGTGATGATCATCAACTTTGTTGATGTGAGCAGATGCGAGAAGCACTCGAGGTCAACCGGGAATAGATGATTTCGCTGCATAATCTGTTTGTGTTTAAGACCTCACGACTGCGCTGTTGTACTATTTGTGTGTGACGTTTTTTTTAATTACGCTTATTAATTAAATGAGACGTTACAAATACTAATAAAATAAAAATAATAATGATAAAATAAAGCAATAATAATAAAACAATGATAATGTTAATAAAATCATCAATAAAACAAAACAATGATAATAAAAATAATATAAAAAAACTAATAGTAAAATAAAATAAAATAATAATACTAATAAATATAATTATAAAATGAAATGAAATTAATAATAATAATCAAAATAAAAATAATAATAATAATAATAATAATAATAACTATAATAATAATAGTAAAATAAAATAATAATAATAATAATAATAATAATAAAAATAAAAATAATAGTAACAATAATAGAAATAATAATAATAATAATTGTAATTATGATTATAATTATAATAAAATAAAATAATAATAATAATAGTAGAATAAAATAATAAGAATAAGAATAATAATAATAATAATAATAATAATAATAATAATAATAAATAATAGTAAAAATAAAATAAAATTAATAATAAGAATAATATTAAGTGTGTTGTATTTAGAAGAAAAATTTTAAATATCTCGTCAAGCCAAAAAGAAGAATCAATGTAATCATAGCAATGATTGGGTCATAAAAGCCAAAAGAAGAATCGTGATAATCATAGCAATGATTGAGTCACAAAGAGAAATCAATACAACGAAAACCACAAGCACACACATACTCTCTAAAATCACCTACTACAAACATCAAGAAATTAAACGATATAAGAATTTGATTCAGGAGAAAGCTTTCATGCATCAATATATAACACAATTGCATATAATATCATTAAAACAAGAAATTGCAGCTCCCCTAACCTGGTTTCCTTAGCTTATTTTTGGACTTGTTGTGAGTTCCCTCTTGATCACCAATGATCTTCCTTTGACTTGATCTCAATGCAGCTCCTTGCTTCCCTCAATCCTCACCTTACTTAGGGTTTCCTTGCCCTTTCACCTTCATGCCAAAACTAAAATTGACAACAAGAAAGCCTAATTTGGTTCTACCAAGGTTCAAACCCATAACCATGCCAATGTTTAATTCAATACACAACCATCTAACCAATTCATGTTTTATGATGACTAATATAATTCTATGATTATATTATCACTCAACATGATCAATCATATTGTCAAAATAATAATAAATTAAATAACACACAAAATGACATACTTAGGACTTGAACCCAAGTCCTCTCACACCACTAAATACTCTCAACCATTTGAGCTATTACTTTTCCACGTCACGTTAATCAATATTAAATGCCATAAAGGCTCCCACTACCCACATTTATTAATTAATTATTTATTTATTTAATTAAATTTCATGGGTCTTACAGGCACGAGCGGGAGACAGAGTTTTTGACGCTTCAGCAATGAACCATGACCGTGCAGGCTTACATTGAGAGATTCGAGTATCTGTAACAATTCTACTCACCAGATGTCACGGAAGAGTGGAGGTGCAGAAAGTTTGAGGGCGAGCTGAAACATGAGGTGCGCCGATTCATCGTACCACTCCGGATCTTGGAGTTTCCCATCTAGGTGCAGCAGGCTAAGGTGGTCGAGCAGCTGGAGATGGGGCCCAACAGAGTGGCCCAACAACAGAAGACTGCTTCAAATTCCATATCATAGAAGAAACCTTACACCAAACCGCAATTTTCAACCAGGAAACTGCAATGCTATAGTTGGGGGGAGAACATCTTAGGAGGGACTGCCCAAATTTCTCTGGCAGTTCTAGAGGAGGCTCCAGCACTAGCAAGTGCTGTGTATGCGAGCATACTGGCCCTTTTGCACGTGTGTCACCTGTTGGAGGTGCACCGGCTAAGAAACCAGTCGAAGATCGACCTAGAGCACTAGGGCGTGTGTTTGCACTGACGACCACTAAGGCGACTCAGTCACGTAACCTAGTGCATAATTCTTATTTACTCTTTGGTAACAGTGTGGTTGTGTTGTATGACTCAGGAGCTACCCATTCATTCGTATCCAATGAATGTGTGAGGAGGCTCGGACTTATGATGCGAGAGCTGGGCTGCAAGTTAATAGTCGCGACACCGGCGTCAGGCGAGGTATCCACCAGCTTTGTTTGTGTGGGATGCCCTATGGAGGTGGCGGGTCGCAAGTTCAAGGTGAATCTCATCTGCCTGCCAATGGAGGGTCTGGACGTAATTTTGGGGATGGACTGGTTGTCGAGCAACCATGTTGTCATCAATTGCAGACAACGCGGAGTAGTGTTTTCGGATGCGGCGGGATTAAAGCTTATATCATCTAATCAGGCAGTGAAGGAGATTGCCACTAGAGCTACCTGCTTTATGATAGTGGCTCAGACAGAAAAGAAAAGCATTGTAGAGCAAATTATCCTGATTCTAGTAGTTGAAAAGTATGCTGATGTGTATTTCACCATTGATCTCATCTCTGGAGCTGGCCTAGTATCTATGGCATTGTATCGGATGGCGTCAGTCGAGTTGGCAAAGTTGAAGAAGAAGATTGAAGACCTACTTGAGAAAAATTTTATCAGACCGAGTGCATCGCCATGGGGAGCACCAGTATTGTTAGTGAAGAAAAAGGATGGCAGCTCCAGACTATGTCACTGCCACATCACTTTGTCACTGCCACGTGGCACGATGACAACTTGACACGTGTCAAGTTTTTTATTTTTAAAAAAAAATAAAAAAAAAATAAAAAATAATAATAATAATAAATTCAAAAAATCAAGGAACTGACACGTGGCACTCCCTCTAACGGCGTCAACCTTGACTTAACGGAAAGGGCAAACGTGAGACGTTTCAACAAAAAAGGGGACCATTTTGAGACTTTTAAAAATATGGGTACCATTTTGACATTTTGACTCCAAAATGGGGACCAAAGGCATAATTAAACCTTCTCATAAAAACATTGGTACAGTCATAATTATTTCTTTCTTGAGAATATTATCCATTTATAGGCCCATAAAAGAGACGTATAGTCACTACCTAACCTTCACGATGACGAGCAAGTATCGGATAATCCAAGTTTGGCCTATGAATATCCTAGTTCATGGCACTATTTTGAATTATCCAGATACTCACCTACTTGGTAAAACTTCCTTAGACCCCACCATGGTCTCTGTCTTTCATCTCGTAGTGTATCAAACTATGATTTCCCAAATATAAACACTCTGACATTGGTTTTATCTCAACTTATTGAAATCAAACTTAAGATTCTTTCTTAACTGACATACTTTTGGACATATTGAAAGATCATAAAATGTGATGACTATCAAGTTATGTGATTCGTGACCAATAATATATATACACCATACACAAAGAATATAAAATAACAATAAAACATATAGGTAACTTTCTTTTATCCAAGCTCATTGAATAAAATAGTATTTACTTTTACTTTTTTTTTAATTTTTGAAATTATAAAGTAATGATAAAACAAAATAAGAATCAAAGCAAGAACTTTAAATAATTAATTATATACAAATTAGAATGTTATAAACACATATAATAAAATAAATTATAAATTAATATAAGGATTCGTGCAAAACTAGAGATAATGAAATGAATAAATAAGACTAATATGTACCTGGAGATAAATTACTAAAATAAATAAATAGAATCAGTGTATAACTAGAGATAAATTAAATTAAATAAATAAACAAGACTTATGCATAACAAAGATAAATTAAATTAAATAAATAAATAGGACCAATGCATAACTAAATATAAATTAAATTAAATAAATACACAAAATTGGTGCATAAATAGAGATAAATTAAAAGAAATAATTAAGCAGGACTCGTGTGTAATTGGAGATAAAATTAAATTAAACAAAATAAATAAACATGACTAATACATAACTGGAGATAAATTAAATAAAATAAATGATAAGACCCATGGAGGTAAATTAAATAAAATAAAATAATTAGATAGGATTGATGCATAATTGGATATAGATTAAATAATATAATTATAAATAAAAAAGATAACAACCGAAGGGAAGCAAATAAAATAATATATAATTCGAAATAAATAAAAGATAAATATAACACACATGAGTTTATCAATATTAACATATAAAGAGCTTAACCTCACTTCCCCTTACCTTGTTACTTGAGGGGACACTCTAGCGATACTTCTAGAAGACTAAGATCTCTTTCAAATCTTTTGCTCCAACTTTCTCTCTTTCTCTCTCTTTTTCTTTCTTTTTCTCTCTCTATTTCCTTCTCTCTTTCTCACCTAATATTTAACTGACCTTTCCCTTCACTTATTCCAAATCATGATAACATTTAATTAATGCAAAGATTCTCTTCATTAATGAAGAAATCAGCTTTATCACTTCCTTGTTCTTTTTTATTACGTTAACTCTTCCCTCAATTCTTTTGCACCTTCCTATCACATTCACACATACTTATAGGCTAAGGTGTCAAAATGATCATTGCATGCATTAAATACAATTTTATCACTTCTTATTCTTATGTTCCCATATTCTTATCTTCTTCTTTTTATTTATTTATTTATTTATTTATCCTTTCTTATCTCTTAGATTTAGTATTAGAAGATTCCTTTATTTTTTTTAACCTATATATTTATATGTTAGTAACTTATCTTTTTTGTAATATATATTATTATTGTTGTTGTTGTTGTCATTTATTATTATTTTTATTTTACTTATTCTTAATGTTTCTTAAAAACTTGATTTATTTTTCAATGTTCAAACTATATCTTGACATAATACAAAACATCAGTAAAAACACATAATTTTCCAACTCTTAATTTAAAGTAAAGATAAAGTAAATAATACAATTTATTTAAAGTAGGGATGTTACAAATGTAATTAAAGAGGCTAGCAAACTTGCCTCTGGAAATTAACTTAGAAAGTTATTTATTACTTTGTTAATCATGAATACAATGTCAAAGCCAAATGTGGTTTGGGATTAAACTTGGAAGTTATTGATAGATGTGATTTTATATCAACAAAGAAAGGACTTGAACCTACCAAGTATTGACTTCAAATCATTTCCAATTAATTATATGTTGAATTGCTTACATCCCATGTCTTTGTTATGCAGGTGTTGAAATTGAAGAACATGATTTACAAAATCTTTGTCTTTTGAAAGTAGAAGAACTTCTAATTTCGAATGGTAGATCCTTAATAGACTACAATTGTCTTCCTTAACCTAACATTTCAGATTCAATGAAATTGCAGAACATGTTCATTATTGATGAATTGAATTATGATAAAGAAGAGATGTAAAATCTTCATCAATCTCTATTTCAATTACTTACTAATGAGCAACTACAAGTGTACAAACAAATCAAGACAACAGTACATTCAGAAGTATGACATTATTTTTCCTTATATGGTTATGGTGGTACAAGAAATACTTTTTTGTGGAAATTTTTATTAGCTGCTATTAGAGCAAAGAGAATGATTGTCCTAAATGTAGCTTCAAGTGACATTGCATTTTTATTGCTTCCTGAAGGTAAAACTACTTATTCTACTTTTTGCATACCATTAGCAATCGATGATTCAACCTACAACATCAATAAAGGAATTCTTCATGCTAAAATATTGATGGAAACAAAAATTATTATATAGGCTGAAACACCTATTATGAATAGGTTATGTTTTGAAACTTTTAATAAAACCTCAAGAGATATTATGAGAGCTAAAAATGATGATAATGTTAGAAATGAAGATAAAATCTTGGTGATTTTAGAAAAACTTTGCTTGTAGTAAAAAATGGATCAAGATATGATTAGGGATGTCAAAAAAATTCGTTCCCGTGGGTATCCGCGGATAAAACCCGCAACGGGTAGAAAACAAATATTAAAAATGGATACCCGCTACCCGTGGGTACGGGTATTTTTGATACCCGCATGTTAACGACGCGGGTACGTGTAACATAGTATTCGTACCCATGAATACACATACCCTCTAAACTTTAATTCAGAAAAATACACTTATATATATATATATATATATATATATATATATTAGTAAAAAACATTATGAGTCTTCATTCAATAATGGTGGTCAGATTCTTACCCCACAACGAAGTAGACTACTTCCAGATACTGTGGAGGCCTTGATGTGTCTCCAAGACTAGTTATGGACCAACATGGAAGATAATGAAATTAACACTTTTACTTAGATATTTTAATTAAGTGATTGTTAGAAATTTTTAATGAACTTATGTTTTCAGGCTCTTCTAGATTAAAATTGGACAACATGAAACTTCATACAATGTTGCAAGAGGTGGACATTGATGAAGTTAGTAATTTCTTTAATATTTCATTCAAAAATAAACTACAATATAAATTGTTAGTGATTTTTTATTTGTTTGTTTTTCAAGAATTATTCGGAAAAAAGGGACTTGTTGATCTAAGCACTAATTATGGTTAAATATTTATTTTTTTAAATATTTTTGTAAATACCCGCGGGTACCCATGGATACCTGCATATATATAAAAAATAGACGGGTACCCGCATAATGGATACCCGACAGATATGGGTACGAGTACGGGGCGAATATTTATCCAGTGGGTAGGGTACGTGGGAGCTACTACCCGCACCCTACCCGCCCCGTTGACATCCCTAGATATGATGTTGTGAATTAATCAATAAACTACTCTAATTTGTGGCAACACTACACAACTCCAAAGCTTTCACAAAACATGAGATTAAAGACAACAAATTCAAATGTAAGTGCAACAACTATAATACAATTTGTTAATTGGATTCTACAAATTGGAGATGTTTTGGGAAAGAATGTTATTTATGCTATAGTAATAACAAGAAAAAATGTTGGTGATAAAATATTCAAATCAACAATGAACTTCACTCCTTTTAATTTCAGCATCCCTTTCAAGTTTCAAAGGAGGGAATTTCCTACATGTCTATGATTTGTAATAAAAATAAACAAAAGATAAGGGCAAACTCTCTCTAAAGTTGGACTTTATCTTCCTTACGCCGTTTTCACTCATGGACAATTATATGTAGCAATTTCTAGAGTGAAATAAAAAAGGATTAAAAATATTGATTCTAGATTAAGATAGAAATGTAACCAGTACAACTATAAATGTGATTTACAAAGAAGTATTTGAAAATCTTTAATAAGAGGTATACAAATTAATTTTACATTATTCTTGTTATTTTTCAATTATTGTATTCTTTTGTTTTTTGAATCCTATTTTAAATGTAATAAAGTTGTCTTTGTTTTGTATGTGCAAATTATAATGAACTTCTGCACAAGAAAATTGATTATGCAATTGTGTATGGATGTTTATCACAAGTACATGCATAGATGTTAAAAAAATTGAACCTTCAAATTGAACAAAACAATAATTACTGTCAGTAGTGTTCTCATGATTGTAGATGTTCAATATTGTTGTATTGAGTTATAAACATTGTGAAGTTAATGCCTTTTATTTTGAATCATATTTATTGTCATTATTTAAAGTTTAATATTTTTGATGATTATGTGAGATCCTACAAATTTTAATAATTAGAAAAATATATAAATATGGTTAAATATTTTAAGTAAAAGATGAAACAATTTGTTAGTTATAAATTAAAGGGTTTATTTTAATTTAAAAGATTTATTTTCTAAGAAATCAGATTTGGTGAATAATCATGCAACTAGAAAAAAAATTATTATTAGATATTATTAGATATTCGTTGTTATTCTTGGATATTGCTATATTGTTACAAATTAAAGATATCATTAGATATGATTAGTAATTATGATATATTCTTATATGTTGTTATATATTATTGTTAGATAATATAATAAGTGAGAATAAAATATTGTATATCCCTTAGAAATATTAGACTTCTAAATGTATAGGTGGACAATATTTAGAGTGAGAATTTTAATAGAACTAGTGACAAGTAAATGAAGAAAATTTTAAAGGTTGAGTTTTTATGGGGAAGAAGGAAGGAGTGAAGAGTAAGAGGTAGAAGGAGCTTACATTTTTCTTTTATTATCTTCTTGCATGTGTGTGTGGCAACTCAACGAAAGGTGATGAAAGGTAACTCTATGTAGTTGTAACATAGGTGAACTTCATCGGGGTGCTCGAGGGGAGTAATGGGAAGTGGCACATGTGTACTTCGTCGGGGCTCTTAAGAAGAGTAATGGCAAGTGATACTTGTGTACTTCGTTGGGGTTTCCGAGGAGAGTAATGGGAAGTGACACCTGTAATGGTAAGTTGAGTGCAAGAGTTATAAATCAGCTCCTGACATTGAATTTATTAGTAGTTGTATTATTTGTTGTGATGACATTGAACCTATGACTATGTTTAAACCTTTGTTTGAGTTTATGTGTTTTTTTTTTAATTTATATATATTTTTGGACAAGTATGGTTATTGTTTCATTAGCTCACCCCTTCAATTTGGTGGTTTCCACCTACGATGATCGTATTTTTATGGGAGCAAGTAATAGTATAGGTATTTAGGAAGATGCATGGCATTACAGGTAGTGGTCAATATCTAGAAACATTTGGGATAATGTTTTGATCTTGGATTTTTTCTTTTCAATAAAATCAATTTGTAATTGAGATTTTCAATAAAATATAAATGAAGTTTTATTTTAAATTATGTAATTTGTGTTAATTATAGATTTTAAACACCTGAAAAATTAGGGTGTTACAATTTAGTTCTATTTAATGTATTATAAAATATGTTTGTTGGTTTACAAATTACACAACTAGGATTGTAGCTTATCTGCACACACACCCAACTCCAGCGACCATAAACAATTAAAATTGCATGAAGATATGAAGCATATTGTTCAATATTTAATTTTTAAATTATTCAGCAAGATTCAAGTATTTCAATAGGCACCAGTCAAAATCGTCTCTCTCTTTATATCATTGTCAAGTAAAGTTAATTAAGGCATTTATGTAATTATGTCTACCTCCAAGTGAAAAGTTTTCATTGTTGTCACATGATAATTCAAGGGCTCTTCTTTCTTCATACCCCGAATTTCAATTTTATGCATTTGTGAAAACTCTATTTTTTTCTCTTTTCATTCTTCTTTATCTAATCTTCCATAAAAACACAAGAAACTCTGGCAATGGAGATGAACCAGACTGAAAGTGCCATAATCATACTTTGGAAGTTTAACACCATACACATATCTTCGAAGGTATGTGATAAGTTCATATTTATGCCTTCATTTGGCCTTTAACATTACATTCTTAATTGGTTTTTATGCTTTAAACATTGTTTTAATTAGGATTTGTTATAATTGGGTTTATTGAGCATGAGATACAAAAGCATGTTAAAAATAACTTTTTAGTTTCATAAATGTTCTTGGGATATTTTGATGTGTGTTAGTGCAACTACTACTAAGTTGAGCTCATGGAGGTATGAAAATAAATTCATTAAAGTTTTATAACACCTTAAAAATAAATCCAAGGATAGAAAATTATAAAGATCACAAAAATCCAAGCCAAGCATTGCATGAAGAAGGCAAGAAAAGCTTGAAAAAGTGAAGAAGTTTGGCTAAGCCAAGAAGAGGGAACGAACAACAAAAAAATTGGACCTTGCGGTTTTCTCTATCTTTTCTCAGAAAAAAGACTTTGATAATTCATAAATATTTATGATAAAAGATTATTTGGGAAAAATATATTTGTAGATATTTTATTTTATATTTTAATTAATTATTTTATTTTATTATATCATAAAATATCCAAAGATAATAACTACCAAATATTTTTAAATATGACAAGATCTTCTTAAATCTTTTTAAATCATCACAATAAATAAATATATCTTAAAGATATTAAATTATTTTTAGAAGATAATGGGAAGAGATTGCAAATGGTTGATTTGGAAAATTAATGCAAATATTATTTAATTATATAAAAAATTATTAACCAATTATATTTGTCAAATAGTTTTAGAAAATGACTATATCTCTCCAAATATTTTTAGATATTCATAATTATGTCTTATGCAATTATTGTGTTTGCAATTTATCAAAACTTAAATTTGATTCACTAATCTCTACGTTTGAATATTTGGACAACAAATTTCAAGTTTCTCTTTGTGAACAACTTACTACTACAAATATTTGTATGGATTTTTGAATAATAGTGTTTTGTGTTCATTAATTTGTACACATTTGGATATATGGACCGACACTTTATTGTTGCCTTTGCATAGGATTTAGGTCCATAGTGGCAGGTAGACCTAAATGGTAAGATCACTATAGTGACCTATTACATGGATTTATATAACAAAAAATCACATAAGGTTGGAGTAATATGAGGGTTTTCTATAACATGCAAGGTGACTCACATATTCAGTTTTGCTATTTAGGCAATTCTTCTTTTGAGAAAACATTCTTTAGGTGTAGTTCTAAACCATTAGGTTTGAGATCGTTTATACATCATGTCACTCAACAACAAACAATATCTCTCTTTGTTGTAAAATTGACAAAGTCAGTTGTTATATGTTTTTTCATTTCTTTTTTTTTCGTTATAAGCAAATTTATTGTTATTTTACATCAACTTCACCATAAAATTTCAATGCTATGTAACAATGACAATATGATTCTTACAAGACTTGCCCTCAAACTTTGCCAACTTCATATAGAGTAAAAATTTATAAAATGTGATTCTTCAAGGACCTAACACTAGAGTCGATTGCAAAATTCTATTATCAAGGAAACCTAGAAATTCCACAAAAACTGGTAAAGGTTGGAGGTACTTTTGTACTGAAAATGGTTTGAAAGAGGGAGATATTGTTCTATTTGAAATGCACAATAATTTCATGAATATGAATATTGAAGTGTTTATTAATGGAAGTTTTTTGTGATTAACTTTGTCTATATTTTGTAATCTTATTATTTTATTTTCTATTGAAATTTGGCTATATTGGTGTTTTTTAAATAGTTGTATTCCTTTTTTAAATATGACAATATATAATAACTTTAATTATGATTATTATTATTTTTATCAAATTTATTCTCTATATTAATATTAAATGTAATTAAAAAAGTTATTAAATATAATTAAAAAAACACTGGTACAAACACTAATATGATATATGTGCATGTTGTTTTTAAATTTCTTATGTTTATTTAAGTTAACTTACCTTGTGTAATTTGCTTTTTATTGTCTTATTTTGCCAATGAACGAGGGTTACACTAGAGTAGGTGATAACTCATGTAATGGTGCACAATAATGAGGATATTAAGGGATGATTCAACTTTTGTAAAGAAAAATTTTCAAATATATATAGGCATTGTAATGTTATATTTCTCTTGTAGAAACTGTTGCAAATATACTTTGAAATTTTCATATACGAGGATGTAATTTCAATCTAATGTATTGAGTTTCCTTTATAAATGCATGTTTCATGGGTACATGATATACTAGACAAAACACTAGTAGACAATAATTGTTTGTGTTTTATCGGACGATAGTCTAGTGTATACATATTAGACGATATGATTCTTCTTACGCGTTAGACAATTGGTTATTTTGATCTTTGTTAGACGATATACATGTGTTGCATTTTAGATGTTAAACTTAGGCAAGCCTTGGTGGGTATGTAATATCTAATAGGGGTGTTACAATACCAATTATTGAATTGACTACTTACCCCTAGGCCGAAAGCTATATTTCTATATTCTTGTAATTATAGACTTTTAATGGACATTATATTTTTACTAGCTTATTACATGACTTATTGGACTAACCTAATTACTTAATAAGTGTATTAATCTTAGATAATAGTATAAATATAATTATGTTGACTTTTGTAATAAGTTTAAGACGAATTTTGAGTTGAGACTTATGCTTTGCAAGAGAAATTCTCTCCAGGTTCTTGAATAGAACTTTTAATTCTTGATACCCACTTATATATTATAATTTTGTTATATTTCTTGTTGATGTGAGATCTGTAGCACATCATCTCTTGCTTAAGACTGAATGTGGGAATAAAAAAGGCTTAATAAGCCCTACAAATTTTATTAAAATAGACTTTGATATATATCATCTTAGGAGACTTTAAACCTAAGTTAACCTTATAAAACCATATCATATGAGGTTTGCAGACCCTCAACACAAACATAAAGTCCACCATTCATAGAAGAAAAACTAAGTTTGGTTATGGACTAATGAGCAAGAGTAATGATAGGATATCTAATATGCTAAAACATTTTCTTACTCTCCATGTTCCATATGAAAAATTGGGATATTATCAACAATTTAAAAATGATTTAGCCTTCATATTTGAAAGAAAGTAAGATAATGAGGTGGTTCCATTTCTTCAATATTTTTGAGAGGAAAGAATAACTTTACATTTATTGAGGTTAAATTCTATCATTCTTTATGTAATTATGAAGCCTGCAAATTTTCTACCACTTACTCTAAATACACATTAATTAAGTTTTAAACACATATTAGGTATTTTCTCAACAAACATATTCTTTAGATGTTGAGAATGATATTCAACATTGGCCACCATCGTATCAATATAAACTTCCATTATCTAGCTGAGGTATTTGAAGACTATATCTCTAACATTCTTAAGGTCATAAGACATAAAATTTATAATAATAATTACTTATTTTTTATCATAAAAGTCATTTTTTTCGTAAAACATTTTGATTTAATTAGGAACAGTTTATTTTGATTATAATAAACATAAAAAAATTAAAGAATTTTATACCAAAAGTCTTATCCATTAAATTATACTTAAATATAAAAAATCTCTTAGGCATAATTAATTAAAATCAATATATTTACCTATTTATATTTATTTATATAAACTTCATATTAATATATAAATAAATTAAGTCTATAATAATTAATATTTGGGATTGAACTTTGTAACGGTAAACTTTTGTACCTCTTTCATACTCGTTAACCAATTTTTAAAATTTTTATTATCGGAAAATACTAGACATAAAAATTGGAAGTATATTTAATGTATAGTTGCAATAATCATTTTTAAACTAAAAACTAAAATGTTTTCTATTATAACTAAAAAAGAGGTTAGGTCAAAGTTTACTTTGGATGAAATAGAAATTTTACAACTGTTGGAAATATTTTTATATAATTTAAAAAATAAATAATTAAAATGAAAAAAATTATTGTTATTCATGTTTGTATAGACCTTTAATTTATGAGTTAATGTTTTTGATGACTAACGACTATATTCTTATTACAATTTACTTCTTTGTCTCCATTTTCTACCTATAAATACCACTTATGTGCATGGGGAACAATAACAAACACTAGATCCGAAGTGTTCTTCTATTCTTCTTTATATTATCTTTAAGACAATAGTGTTCATAAGGTATCGATCTAACGGGTTGTTGTATCTTGGGAGAGAAACACATATGATTTGAAACACATATAATTATGTATTTCTTTAGCCTTGTGTAGTAGGGACGTTTTCTCCCTAAGGATAGCGTTATGCGTGCCTCAACCCATACTATTTTTACTCCTTACCTCATTTATTTTTATCCATTATTTATTATTATTCTAATAATTTTATTATTAATAGTATTATATCTCTAATTAATATTATTTGATTTAGATACATGTTATTATTATTATTGCTCTAATAATTATTATTATATTATTTCATATTTTGATTATTACTAGTATTATTTGAGTAATCATTTTCTAACATTTTTAGAGAGAAAATTTTTTGTTATTTCTATTTGTGATTACTCGTTTGTATTCAATTCTAAAATTAAAAACAATATAAAGTTGAAGACTGAAAACACATTTTATGAACTAATGTGTTTGTTATGGTTATAATTAAACCAGTTTCAACTATGCCTAAGAATTTATGTGTACAATTGTGGTTACTTCTATTGGTAACAATAAATGAAATTATGGATAAATAAATTATTTCTCATTGAATAATTTTTTGTGAGGTCATGTTTTTATTGTTAATTTATGCTTTGCTTTAATATTGTTTATTCTTACCATTGATAAAGATGTTCTATATCATGTATATATTTTAAGTGTTTTGTATGAAAATAATTATAAAATATTTTGTCTTACTAAAACTACTATTGTGTTATGGAAGACACTTGAACTAAACTTTGCATTCACAAAGGAAAAAAATTTAGCTTGATATTTATATGAAAAAAATATGACAACCTTTATCAAATTTATGAATTCAAAATTATTGTTTATGACATGAAATTAAAATGAATTATTTTAATTGATATCATGTTTAAGATCATGTAAATGTTGATAAAAGAAGAAATCTTCATATTAAAAATTGAAGGGATTGTCAAGTAAAAACTAAACGTGTCTTCCAACAATTATTTAGAAAGAAAAAAGAAAAAGTTTTTCATGTTTCTGAATTTAGTAACTTCCTTGCTGCTCAATAATGTTATGAAGTGGTTTTTGATTACAAATAAATTATTAATTCTAAACATGTGCTTTGGTTGGTAAATGATATATTTGTGATGGTTTGTTTGAGTTAAGTACATTTATCTTGTAATAAAATATTTAGCAGTTCTTCTTTGATTATTACATATGTTGAAAGTATTGATATATGACATGTTGTTATTATAATTGTTGAGAAGTTTGGTTAGAGACCATTCAAATTATAAAATTTTGAGGTGCAAAATTAATTAATTAAAGAAGTGATGATACATGTCTTTATAAATGAGTGTTTTTGTGTGAAACCCATGGTATTATTCATTAAGTAATATCTTCATATGGTGTTAATCTAATGGTGCAGCGAAAGAAAGAAAAAAAAATGCTTTTATTTGATATAATAAATGTTATGCTTCAAGTTCTAGCTTGTCTTTGCTTATAAAATTATATAGGGTGAAACTTTATATTCAACTTACCATATTTTGAACACAAAAGGTTGTGATAAACTTTTTAAGTTATGAAAGAAAAAAAGAACCACATTTAAAATATTCCAAAGTATGGGGGTGTCTTGTAAAGGTTAATATACCTTTTAATGAGAAAAAAAATCTTTGGTTATTTATACTAATAGTTTTCTAGATGTTTCCTTCAAATGAAAAATTATCTAAATTTGTTTAGGATACCTCGGAAACTATTTTGCCATCTAGTGTAATATTATTTGTGTTTCTTCTAGTTATGACAATATGTCCAATTTCTTGAGATGATTGAAGGATAATGTAAATTGGATATTGATTTTGGTGAAAAAATCAATTGCTGGTTATAGTTATGTTTTAACCTTGGATGGAGGTGCACTATCAAACAATGGCGGATCTTCACCAAAATTTTTGGGGGAGCCAAAATAATATACTCAAAATTTTATATTTAATATTATTGTGACAAAACAAAAAAAATAAATATATAAACTATTATATATATATATATCAAAAAAATTACACACACACACACACACACACACACACACACATATATATATATATATATATATATATATAAATGTCTATCGTTTTTTCATATTTTTAAACTCATGGTAATTGAATCATAATTAAACTTTTTAGTTAACTTTTTCGATGTAAATAACCATATTATCTGCAAAATATTCATCTTTCATCTTATTAACGTGCAATTGATTCAAAAGTATTCACAAGCATTCATTTCATTGTTATGCGATAAGCAGCCATATTATCATGTTTTCATCTTCACCATTAGTTTTTCTATCAATTTTAAAAAATAAATTTATTCTTTTATTTTTCATCAATATACCTATTTAAAAAATAAGTTTAAGACTAAAAAATAATTTACCATAATCTAATCAACAGTTGAAAGACATAATTACTAAAAAAAACTATGATAATCAAGTTACAATTAAAAATTGACTATGAAAAATCACATTGTACATTGTTTCTTCTTTTATATTAATAAAAAATGAATATACAAAAAGGCCATGAGATAAAAAATAATGCGAAACAAATAGTTCACTATCAAGTGAGACAAGAGAAAATTACCTTGTTTATTTATTTAATAATGGAAGAGAAAATATAAAAAAAATTAGGATAGAAATACTGAGTTTATGTCTAAATTTTTTTTAGTAAAAAATGAAAATAAATAAGCATGAGAGAAGAATACAACATATGAAAAACTCAAGACAATGTGAGAGAAAATAAAAAATATTTTAATAATTTTGATTCTTTATATATTTGATTTTATGTTTTATTATTTATTATTACACTTTATAAAGTACATAAATATTTAATTTAATTTTTAATATAATATTATTTAATTTTAAAAAATACATACAATTTAAAAAACTTAAAAATTTATATAATTTAAAAAATTAACTATAAAATAACGAAAAAAAAATTGGGGGAGAGGGGCCATGGCCCCCGCCTGCCCCTTCCAACCTCCGCCATTGCTGACAAATATGTCTTTCTTTATAATTTATTTTATATATTTATTGTATTACAATAAAAGTAAATTGACTTAATTTATTTTTTGTAGTAGTGGAATCAAATTGTTCAGTAATTCTTCAAATATTATTGAACAACATTCTAGTATTTAAAAGTATAAAAATGTGAACCTATATAACTAGAAATAATAAATAGTTATAATAAAATTTTAAAAATATTATAAAAAAAATGAATAGTGTTTTTGTTGGTAGGTTGCGAATCAACTCATCTTTAACCCGACTCAAACTCGTTTAACATGTGGATTAAGTGAGTCAAATCCAATTCAACCCACTTTTGAAAAACATAAAATTTTCTCAACTCGATCTGAATTTATGATGAGTCCAATTAGTTCAGATTAAAACCTATTTTGACATCTATTATAGATATTTGATTATATATATTTTATTTGATAAAAGGATACAATTTTTTTTATGATATAATTATAAAAGAATAAATATTAATAAAAATATATAATTATTTAATATCTATAAAGTTTATTATAGTTTTAATATAAATATTATTTTTTCTTAATTAATCTTTAATCTATTTGTACATACATGGGCACACTAGTTATAATAATATAAAAACTTTTTAATTATAAACTTAATACTGTATACAAAAGGTTTGCAGAAACTTAAATTATATTAATTATTATTCTAAAAGTTTCTAATCATTATCAGATAAGATGAAATAAACTAAAAAATAATTTACCATCAACATAGACATAATTACTAAAAAATATTATGATAATCAAGTTACAATTAAAAATTGACTATGAAAATCACATAGAAAATTATTTATTCTTTTATATTAATAAAAAATGAATATACAAAAAGATCATAAGATAAAAAATAATACTAAATAAATAGTTCATTATCAAGTGAGACAAGAGGAAGTTATTTTGTTTATTTATTTAATAATGGAAGAGAAAATATGAAAAAATGAGGATAGAAATACTGAGTTTATGTCTAACTTTTTTTAGTAACAAAAGAAAATAAATAAGTATGAGAGAAGAATACAACATATGAAAAACTCAAGACAATGTAAGAGAAAATAAAAAATATTTTAATAATTTTGTTTCTTTATATATTTGATTTTATGTTTTATTATTTATTATAACACTTTATAAAATAAATAAAAAATACTTAATTTAATTTTTAATATAATATTATTTATTTTTAAAAAATACACACAATTTAAGAAAAACTTAAAAATTTATATAATTTAAAAAAAAGTTAAATATAAAATAATGAAAAAAAAATAAAAAAAATTGGAGGAACCTCCACCACGGGTTACAAATATGTTTTTCTTTTATAATTTATTTTATATATTTATTGTATTACAATAAAAGTGAATTGACTTAATTTATTTTTTATAATACTGGAATCAAATTATTCATTAATTCTTAAAATATTATTGAACAACATTCTAGTATTTAAAAATATCAAAAGGTGAACTTATATAACTAGAAGTAATAAATAATTATAATAAAATTTTAAAAATATTATAAAAAAAGTGGATAGTGTTGTTGTTAGTAAGTTGTCTTTAACTCATCTTTAACCCACTCAAACTCGTTTAACCAGTAGATTAAGTGAGTCAAATCCAATTCAACCCACTTTTGAAAAACATCAAATTTTCTCAACTCAATCCGAACATATGATTAGTCGAATTAATTCAGGTTGAAACCCAATTTTGACAACTATTATAGGTATTTGATTATATATTTTTTATTTAATAAAAGGGTACAGTTTTTTCTATGATATAATTATAAAAGAATAAATATTAATAAAAAATATAATTAATTCATATCTATAAAGTTTATTATAGTTTTAATATAAATATTAATTTTTCTTAATTAATCTTTAATCTATTCGTACATACATGGACACACTAGTTATAATAACATTAAAACTTTTTAATTATAAACTTAATACTGCATACAAGGTTATCTGAAACTTAAATTATATTAATTATTATTCTAAAAGTTTCTAGTCATTATCAGTAGATAAGATGAAATAAACTAAAAAATAATTTACCATAATCTGATCATCAGAGACATAATTACTAAAAAAATCTATAATAATCAAGTTATAATTAAAAGTTGATTATAAAAATACATAGTACATTATTTTTTCTTTTATATTAATAAAAAATAAATATATAAAAAGGTTATAAGATAAAAAATAATGCTAAATAAATAGTTCACTATCGAGTGAGACAAGAGGAAGTTACCTTGTTTATTTATTTAATAATGGAAGAGAAAATATGAAAAAATGAGGATAGAAATACTGAGTTTATGTCTTACTTTTTTTAATAACAAAAGAAAATAAATAAACATGAGAAAAAAATACAATCTCAAGACAATGTGAGAGAAAATAAAAAATATTTTAATAATTTTGTTTTTTTTATATATTTGATTTTATGTTTTATTATTTATTATTACACTTTATAAACTAAATAAAAAATACTTAATTTAATTTTTAATATAATATTATTTAATTTTAAAAAATACATACAATTTAAAAAAACTTACAAATTTATATAGTTTAAAAAATTAAATATAAAATAATGAAAAAAAAACTGGGGGAACATCCGCCATTGATTACAAATGTGTTTTTCTTTTATAATTTATTTTATATATTTATTGTATTACAATAAAAGTGAATTGACTTAATTTAATTTTTGTAGTAGTGGAATCAAATTGTTCACTAATTCTTGAAAAATAATTGAACAACATTATAATATTTAAAAGTATCAAAATGTGAACCTATATAATTAGAAGTAATAAATAATTATAATAAAACTTTAAAAATATTATAAAAAAAGTGAATAGTATTGTTGTTATTAGGTTGCGGGTCAACTCATCTTTAACCCGACTCAGACTCGTTTAACTTGGATTAAGTGAATCAAATCCAATTCAACCCATTTTTGAAAAACATAAAATTTTCTCAACTTAATCCGAACCTATGATGAGTCCAATTAATTCAGATTGAAACCTATTTTCACGATATTTGATTATATACTTTTTATTTAATAAAAGGGTACAATTTTTCTATGATATAATTATAAAAGAATAAATATTAATAAAAAATATAATTAATTCATATCTATAAAGTTGATTATAGTTTTAATATAAATATTAATTTTTCTTAATTAATCTTTAATCTATTCGTACATACATGGGCACACTAGTTATAATAACATTAAAACTTTTTAATTATAAACTTAATACTGTATACAAAAGGTTTGCTGAAACTTAAATTATATTAATTATTATTCTAAAAGTTTCTAATCATTATCAGTAGATAAGATGAAATAAACTAAAATTAAAATAACAATATCTAAACATAATAATTAACAATATGACGGTCACATCTTTATATTTGATAGAGATACTTGGTAAGAATTAGAAAATAATGCCCTGTAAATAAAAAAAGAGATATCAAAATTAAAACCGAAAATTTTGTTTTAAGAATTTAAAAGTTAGAATTTAAATTTAAACAAAATTAAAAAAAATAACCCTCATTATTTATTATTTATATTATTTATATTGATACATAGTTGAGAATCGCGAATTTCTTCGTCTGCGACCTCTTCCTGCTAAGTGCTAAGCGCTCTTTCTCTCTCCGTGCCTCCGTTCTTCTTATTCGATAATTAAAACACAAAGCAACAAACAAACTTCACTTTCTCTCTCTATCTAACTCTAACAAACAAACCCCTTCTCTCTCCACCTCTACTTTCTCTCTCTAGGGTTTCGAGGCGAAGTCTCACTCTCGCTCTCTCAGCTCACCAGGATTGTAGGGTTCCTTTTTCGTGCGAATTGCGTAACGGTGGTGATCGACCGAGTTTTGATTCTCCGTGTTTCTCGTAGATTGCTTGCACAGGTTTGTGAATTTAGACTTTTCTGCGCCTTCACTTCTGTTAAATTCTACGCCCGGGTGGATTTTGATGTGTATGTGAGTTTTGATTCTGCTTACGTGTTGCTCCTCAGAGTTTGGAGACGTGAGATAACGCGAAACGAGGTGGGAAATTCGCTTTTTAATTTGTGAAAATTTGTTTTGTAATTGGGGTCTAGTGCGAGAACGTTGATTTTGCGTTATTTTATCAGTCTTATTGTTTTTCATGATTGCTTTAGCATTTCATAATTGAAGGCATTTTGCATTTTTTGTTAAGGCCAATAAGCTCGTAAAGTGTTGAGTTGTAGTAATTGTGGCTAGCTGGTTGATGGGTTTGCTGTTTTTGGATGGTGCAGGATTGCTGCAATTACTGACACACAAGGTTGTGGGGGCATTGAAGCTTATACTGTGTCGGACGAATGTTGTTACTTGATGCTTGATGATTGTTGCAATGGACTTGAATGCCTCGCCGGTTCCAGAGGAAGATGAAGATATTTTTGAAGAGAAGATACATGTTGAAGAGTTTCATGCACCGGAAGAGCGTATAGAAACTGGAGCTGATATAGCACGCCGGGTATCCTTCGTATATAGATTTTTGTCCTTTATTATGCCTTTTTTGTACCATGACAGTGACCCAGTTTGTTGGCTATGTGATGCCATGGACTAGGACTACTGTGATGGTACTTCCTCGTAATATGGGATAACCTGTTGACAATTTTTCATTACGTTGTTTCATCAGGTTTGATTGTTATTCATGAGCTTGCAACATGCATGATGATGTACCTCACTATATTTAATTTTAATTTTACCGGTGATAACGTGATGCTTGAACTAATCTTTAATGAGCAGCCTGTTTAAATCATCCTATATTTTTTTTTTTTTACTTTGGTGTATAAATTGATGTTTCCTGATATGAACATCTAATGCTTGTTGATTGGCGGATAGGTGGATGTTTTATATACTATCCATACAATATTTTTTGCATCATTTTTGTGATCCCTTTAGTTTTTCTGGTATGATGATTTGAACTTTTAATATTAATGCTGAACATCTACCATAGCATCTTATGGGATGCAGTATGGCCTGGTTAATTTATAAATCTCTCTGTTTTCATCTTCATTGCATACTATATGAAATTGCCATATAGATTGACTTCAGCTTCTACTTCTTTTTTCTTTAAAGCTAATTTTCAAGTTTAAATAGTTAAAGTTATAGTTACCAAACAACATTACTCTCTTTTGTAACTTCAACTTTAAAGTAACTTTTGAGTTACGAAAATTCAGGCCAAACAGTATCTAAGGAACTATGCCAGTAGTGCAGCAGCATCAGCAATTGCAACCAACCATTCAACCATTTAGAAAAAAAAATCATATGTTCATGTGAATCCATGCAGTTGTGCATATGCAGGAGAAGCAATTCATTTTTTAATTTTTGATATTGACTTGATAGTATTAGTTTGTTAGTTGTTGAGCCTATTTCTGGTTGGTTATTTTAGTGAGGTGATGGTGGTAATTGCATTAAATACTTCACTTTGATATCTACCTACTTGCAGTAAAGGAGACCTATGATTAATGGCTGAATGAATTTTGGTTAATTCAAATTTTAATGCCAAATGTGCTGTAATGCAGAGTAAATGAGTCAAGCAAATTTAGGTTTTGAATAAAAAGAATATTCTGTCATCTATCTTTATATTTCTTCTCATATTGACAGCTTTTGTGTGTGAATTAAAGTTTTTGTTTGAAAATGAGTATTAAGCTGATTCTTTTGGGGGTATAACTAAGCCAAACCAATAATGTGCTTTTTAGGCTCTTGACAAAATATAGGAAAAAGGGAATTTGAAATATCTTAACTTAGATAGCTCTTTGGATTCATATTTATATTTATAGACATTCGTATTTTGCAACAAAAGTACAAAGAGAGTGGAGGGGAAATAGAATAGAGTTCACCCCTTGGACCTTGATTACATATAGGTACACACCAAACCTTTATAAAGCTGTTCAGAAATCCGTATGAGACGTGTCAAGAGATGATTCCTAAATGAAAGGGACAAAAGATGAATCAGGAGATTCAAAAGACTCAGCTTTGAATCAACTTTCCCTTGAAGTTGAGGGATGCATGTAAACATATTTAGTTTCATCAGAAGTAACATCCATGTAGGTAAAAAGCTTTTGACTCAGAGGATGATAACAACAATATCCCTATGCATAACCAGTGAATATGCATTTAACAACTCTAGGATCTAACTTTCCATGGAACTGACTATGGATATGGACAGCCCAATACATCCAAGCGTCCAACTATGAAGACTTGATAGAAAAGGAATAGATGGAAAAAAAGAAGACATGACTCAATGGGACTTAGACTATCTAGACCTCGAGAGGGTAATCTTTTAATGAAATAAGTAGCAATGGGGACAAATTTGCCCCAATAAGATTTAGGGACATACATTTGAAAAAGAAGTGTCTTTGTTACCTCAAGAAGATGCCTATTTTTCTTTCATGAAGGCCATTTTTTGTGGTGTGTCCACACATGTGAATTCATGAACAATCCTATTCTTGGAGAGGTATTTAGATATGTCATGATTTACATATTCCCTCCCATTATCTTAATGTAAGCATTTAATTGACTATACAAATTGTGTTTTATCATATTGAAGAATTTGACAAATAAAGTAAAAATGAATGTGACAAACCATTCAACACTAGTATACTAGAGTTTTGATGTAGGCCCCTAATGTCAGTGAGCCAAATCAAAAAGATGAACACTCTTTATATTACTTAGGATCCATGGCATGATAGTGCTTTGCAATTTGACATACATTACATTTAAATGACTTAAAAAACTCTTAAAAAATAAGGAAGGGAACATAGATTTTAGAACAAAAAAGGATGAACGTCCTAGATGATGGTGGAGAAGCCAAATTTGAGAGGACTTAAGTAGTGCAAAATTGTAGACTAGAGGTAGTCATTTATCTTCTAATACTATTATCAGTTTCCAAGTTGTTAAAGCCATACAACCCTCTTTGTTCTTTAACATCTCCAATTGTCCTCATGTTGCAAGATCCTAGAAAACACAATGATTGAGGAAGAAGGTTATAGAACAATTTAGGTCATGAGTAAGTTTTTGAACGAAAATAAGGTTATTAGAGAGTTTTGGAACACAAAAGAGATTTTTAAGGCTAAGGGATGGCAAAAGAGAAATATTTCCATGCCTAATTATTGGGATAGGAGTCTCATTATTAGTAGTAATGTGGTTACCAAAAAGAAACATACAATGTTGAAAGAGGTGAACGAGGTGTCATATGATCTGTCGCATCATAGTCTAGAATCCAAAAGTTCCTACATAAAGTTTTAGAAACATTAGAAAAAGAATTGAAGTTTTTACTAGTTATGGTTAGTTAGAGAGCAAGTACCAAAAGATGACTTACTTATAGACTCCATGAGAGATTATAGATGTTCGATTTTAGCATGTATTGTAGGCATTCCTTCATCAATTGAAGAGAATGACGGAGTCTTGCCCAAATTTTCAGCTTGAGCACTTTAACCTTTCCATGTAGCTTGAAGCAAATATCCTTGGTGTAGCCTTATTTCTTACAATGAGAGCAACAATGCTCCTCCTTACCTTTTAAGCTAATTTTAATCTTTTCAGGATTTGAAAACCCAGGTTTGGAAGCCTTTCCAGAGAATATGATAGCTTATTCAGTGGAGGGCTCCTTCATCATGACCATGGCAACTCCTTGACAAGAATTTGTGTTCTAATAGAAGGATTCAATCCTAATAAGAACTTAAATATCCAAGATTGTTCAACAAATTTAGCAATAGTGATATCGTCTTTGCTATTTTTTAGCTTCAGATTTTGATATTGGTCCAACTCAATTCACAAACCTTTCAACATTCCATAATATTCTGCAACAAAGAGAGGGCTTTGTGTGGCACCAAATATCTGGCTTTCTAACTCATAACATGTAAAAATGTGTTGTCATATGGAATAAGTAGTTGCAATGTCTTCTCGAATTTTACGGGCACTGGAGTAGAACATATAGTTTCTACTTATCTTTGTAGTCATGGATCCCCATAACTATATAATGATTCGTGTTGTCCCAAATTTGGAAATTAGAGTTATCTTGATATATGGTCTCTCCTTCAATATGATTGAGTCTACTTGTACCCTTTAATGTGCATTTGATAAATTAAGCCCATTGGAGATTATTATGACCATTAAGGCAAGTGTGGAAGACCAACTTTGCTTAGTAGAGTTGCCATTCTAAAATAAATAATAAAGATTGCTTAGCCCCTCCTAAACGAAATAGAAAAGTATTACTAAAAGCTCTGGCGATGGTAGTGGCAACAACTGTGAAGGTAGCAGCAGTGGCGCAACAGTGATAATTCTAGTGACAACTCTGCTAGTGACGGCTCTAGCAAATGCTCTAGAGACAGTTTGGCAGTAGTGTGACTCCGGCAAATGGCAGACGATGGTGGCTTATGAGGGAAATAATAATGTACTAAGACTTTAATGGGTGCACTTATGCAACCCAAATAAGAATTGTAACTAAGACAATAATGAAGAAATGCAAAAGTAGGGTTCCCAATATCAAGAGCTCTGAATATCAACGTGAAATGATTAATATGAAAGAAAGAAGGTTCCTATTCAATTGATCGATTTGAAACATTACATCATCCTCTATACATAGAGAACTTTAACTTTGAAGTAATGATTACAAAGAGATCTCTATAACCTTCTAACAACTTCTATTAGTACACTTCATATCCTACTAACAACACAAAATATTTAAACACGAGATGTGATGTGGCTTGGTCCCCAAATGTAAAAATGAATGATGAGTTACATCTGGGTTCATTTCGCTTAGAAAAAAGATCTAACATGTTTCCCTAATTGACACAATTCACTCTAGGACTTGAAGTTTGCTAAGTTAAGGAACTATTTGTTTTAATTTTGGCAAATGTGGATGACCCAAGCAATGATGCAAAAATTGTTTAGAAAACAACTTTTATATAGGTGCCAAGAAAAAAGTAATATAACTTAGGCAAAAAGAATTTGATAATTACCATTGAATATTGAGAAAAACTGTATAGGGTTAATCTCCCTTGTGTCTAAAATACACATAGGGTGAATGTATTTATAATAAAGAGTGATACAAGTATATATGGCTACCAAACATAAATATGGTAAATAGAAGATATTGTAATAAATAATATCAACAATATCTACCAATATCAAACAATGTCTATTTTTCTCTAAGAAACAATAGACGCTATGTTTCCCTAATTAACATAAAACACGATATATCTAACAAATACTTTTAAAAATATGAAATAAGACACCACAACCCCAAAAATTGATGTTGTGTGCTATGTTAAGTTTTAATTAGAACAGGATGGATTCCTGAACAATAATTCTTTGAGAAACCAATCATACATCTTGCATACTTTCTGCTGCTTCATTGGGGTTTTTGAATGATGAGTTTCGAACTGGTTTTTGATTGCCTGTCTCTTTATTCACTCAATTCCTTTGTTGCTGCTTGCTTTTAGGAGCGTGAAGAAAGAAAGAGGCGGTTGAAGAGAGAACGACCAGATGACAGACCTGTACAGGTGTCACAGTCACCAGGATATGATCAGCTATTTCCCTCTAAGAACCTTAAATCATATGATAAAAGCAGGCTTCCTCCAGGTAAGAGTTTCTTTTCATGCAGCGCTTGCTGCCTTGCATTTTGTAACTACTGATGCTAAATTTCGACATTTCTTAATATATTTCATCCTTGTGACGTTTTTTTCTGTGGGTTTATTTGTATTATGGATGGTAAGTGTTGTAGTAAAGAGACTATGATGCTGCTATGGCAGAAAGTGGTGGTGGAGAAATGCCACAGACTGCCATTCTATTATGATGGTGGTGTGGCAGGTTCTCTGTTGGCAGGTTCTTTGTTGTGGGCTATGGTGGTCAGGGAGTGTTGATGGTGTCTGCAATGGCTATGGTGGAGTACCTTCTGAAAATGTAAGAGGGAAGGAGCTTGGTCATGTGACCTGACTTGAACCCAGCCAAAAAAAGGGAAACACCTATAAAGGACAAGAAAATGTTTGGGTTGGGTGACCCAATGTGAAAATTGGCCCTAAACATTTCGAAATCCATGAAAGAGAAAAGAGGTTGGGTCACCAACCAAAACCCCACTCGTTACACTTTAATAAAGAAAACAAAGTGTTTGATTTATGAGACAGCATATGAATAGACCTGCACCTGCTCCTACAAAATGCACATGTACTGCACAAGCACTGATACTGATTTGACCTGCACTACTATCAACAACAATGAGTTTGTGACCAAACCCAGCACCTCTCTCTGACTGTTCCATCCAACCACCATGGTTACTGATCATTTTGTCATTATTTGAAGTCTTCAACTTGGTGTTCTGATATCATTTTATTGTTATTTGAAATCTAAATCTTCTTGTTATTGCTAGTTTTATGCCTTTTTCTTTTGCTTTGTAAATTTTGTAAATTTTTTATATTAATATTAATATGTCTGCAATGCTAACAATCCTCTTTCTAATAAAGAATGTCTTAAATAAGAATGTAATGTGGTTGATGTGTTGAAAATATTAAACGCATTCAATACTTACCATATAAAGGAAATAGGGTGATTTGTAGAGGATGTTGTAGTAAAACTTGATTATTCTTTTATATACACATTATATTTTTAATCTGCCATGGTTTTGTCATATGCTCCGATGATATATTTGTGTGGTGGAATTTTGGTTGGAAGGCATAATCTTCCCTTAATAGCATTCTGTATTCAGTTTTATAAACGTTGTTAATGGGGAATAAATTTGGCCAAATATTTAATTATAAGTTTTTGTTTATATGGTGGGATTTGGATTGAATGGTCCAATTCAAAACATATTTTTTATATATAAAACGAAGGCGGACACATTTTTATTTGCTTCACTCCCAATTAACAATTGTTTTACATGTACATGAAAGACTTATTCTTTACTTGCAGGGTGGTTGGATTGTCCTTCATTTGGCCAGGAAATTTATGGCATGATACCTTCAAAGGTTCCACTTGGTGAATCTTTCAATGATTGCATTCTTCCTGGTAAAAGATATTCATTTAAACAAGTGATACATCAACAGAGAGTTTTAGGGAGAAAAGTAAGTGGAATTTTTTTCAGAAAATCTAACACTTCATTTAGATTTTTTGTTTCTCCGTTTTTTGTTCTTCTATTTCATTGAATTTTTCTCCAATTTTGATATCTTTTTTACCAATTGCATTCTCTTCTACTTGTCCTGATCAGAACAATTTAGCGAATTAGTGTTCTATTTCATGCATAAAGTTTACTGTTGATTTTCCCATTTCGTTCTCATGTTTTGCAGCTTGGCCTGGTGATTGATTTGACAAATACCTCTCGATACTATCCTGTGTCTGATTTAAAAAAAGAGTGCATCAAGCATGTTAAGGTTTGACGTAGCCAAATTTTAGTAACCATCTCAAGATTTGCTATTTTGTCTTTGAAACTGTGGCACATCATTCTGGTGCTTACATTTGAAGGTCATTGTTGTGGTTTAGATTCAATGCAAGGGGCGTGATTCTGTACCTGATAATTTAGCTGTGAACCAGTTCGTCTATGAGGTCTTGTTCTTTCTATATTATATTTTGTTCTATTATTCGATAATTATTTAGATAAAGTAATTTTAGCCTTTTTGTTCTTTGGATTGATTTGGAATGTAGTTTACTTGTAGCTCTAGGAAATAGGAACATCTTTATTACCTATGAATATGCTTGAAAAATAATGTTCTTGATACTTCCAAGACTATTTAGCATGTATTTGAATATCATCTTTCCTTTAAATAAACTTGATGTTTTGCCTTGTGCCTCTCTTTTCTGTACCTGGTACTAGAGCTCTTCTGAAACTTACATGCAAATCTGAGAATGCATTGTGCTTTTGAGGAAAGTTTTTTACTTTCTCCTATTTCATTGGGGAACAAAATTTTGCTTTCTTCCTTTTCTTATAGAAGACATTATGACACTAGAAAACACATTACACGAGTTCAGAGCATAAGGGGTCCTCCTAAGAGAAAAAAAGGAAACAAACAACAGATATCAAGGACACATCAATGAAAGAAAACTACCCAGTCTCTTTTCAATAAGATAAATTATTTTAAATAGTACATGTAACCAGTGGTAGTTATCCATCTCTTCATACCTAGTGATTTTAACAGTGCAATTATTTACATTTCCAGGTTACACAATTTATGTTACGTCTAAAACAAAAGAAGTATATACTTGTTCATTGTACACATGGGCATAATCGTACAGGGTACATGATCATCCACTATCTAATGCGTGCCATGTCTATGTCTGTTACTCAGGTCAGTTATTGAGGTGTTACCTTAAATGTGGTTTTCCTCCTCCCTCCCCATACTCTCTCGGTTCAAGATGCTGCTTAAGTTTAATAAATGTACTTGATTTGTCCATTTTGTAGGCAATAAAAACATTTTCTGAAGCTCGTCCTCCTGGAATCTACAAGCCTGATTATATTGATGCACTGTACACATTTTATCATGAGAAAAAACCTGAAATGGTAGTTTGTCCTCCCACTCCTGAGTGGAAGAGGTCTTCAGAATTTGATCTCAATGGTGAAGCTGTTCCAGATGATGATGATGATGGAGTACCAGGTCCTGATTTGCAGGTATGGATAATTCACAGAATGAGTATTGTGATGCTATTGAGCTGTTTAATTGCTTTGCTTCCATTCTTCTAAAGTAAAGGTTTCACAAAGTGAAATATAACTAATAATATTTTTTATAAGACTTTTGGTATATTTATATCTATTTCAAATTTAAATTGAAATTGATTAAATTGATGAACAATATCTAAACTGATACATTTGATGTGATTTTTCATTGTCTGAATCCTATAATTTGATATAAATTACGATTCATGATCATAAAATTAGCTTGGCGATTCATGATTTGATAACCTTGAGTTTGTGTTAAAATTAGGATCGTTACTGTATTGTACAGCTTTCATAAATCTGTTTTTTGGGTGTATGTTCCTAGCCTTAAGTGTTATAGGGTACACTTCTCTCTTTCACTTATATAAAATATACAATAGCTGAGCATGCAACTCACTAATTTTTTATCCCATAAAAATTGAAGTCTTTGATTCATATATTAATTCTTGATATGCTCTACTCTGTTTCCTTTGCTATTGATAGATCTTGTGGGAAATATGAATATGGGACATAAGAGGAGTCTGGGTTATAAAAGCCTTCTCTGTGTGGCAAAGAGGGTAGGAACCAAAGGGAAACAGTTAGTGATTGAGTATGTAGATGACATATAGTTTTATGGTTACTTTTTCCCCTGTTACTATATTTTAGTGTCTGCAAAAGGAGCCATCTCACCAAGCCTCTGGCTAAGGCTCAGTTCTGTCTACTCAGGGACAAACTCAGGGTTCTCAGCTCCTGACACCTTTTGACCCTATGGGTGTGGGGGGACTGAGAGTATATGGATGACATGTGGTTTTATGGTTTAGATCCTTTTTTCTGTTGTATTGTATTAATTGTTACCAGCTCACCAGTGCTAGTACATTCTAGCTGTTTCTTCTGTTGTAAGATTCTTTTGCATGTAAAAGTACAATATAAATATTGATCTGAGTTCAGAGAAACTCAAATTAATAATAACAAATCACATTTTATCATCTCTCTAATTCTCTGAATATCATAATTCTTCTGCTAGAAGCCAAGATTGGGGTGAGTGCAAATTATTGAGTTAGTTATTAGGTCTTTGGACTAGATGGGATAGATCCCTGAAGTTCTTCCCTGAGTGATTGTAATTGAGATTTATCCCTAGTTGTCTATAATAAAATATCTAATTCCAATTATATTGTAGATTAATGAATATAGAATAATTATAGGCTGGATTTCATGTTATATCTTTTGTTTCTTTCCACACCGTCAGCAATATTAATGTAGAAATATTGAATTTGGTTATTTAGTATGTTTTAAACTTTGATATTTCTTGTTCTCTCAGGAGAACCATGAGACAGACACACGAATGACAAATGATGATGTTTTAGGAGATGAGATTCCTTCTGATCAGCAAGATGCACTGCGTCAATTTTGTTATCAAACGCTTAAATTGGTTGTTGGGGTAAGCCTTTTAAATGGCTGTCTTTTATGCACTTTGTATTGCATACTTTTAAAATAAAAAAAACGTTTTTAGTATTAACTTCATTGTGTCTTTCCGTTTATTCTTCAATCATGTTAGAATAAATAATCTTTAATAGGATTTATTGTTAGGTGTTTTGTTCTTTGTACTGGATCTAGATCCTAGGAACATGCTTTGTGCTAGATTTAGTTCCTAGAGGCATCTTTTAGAATTCTCTTCTTTTTCCTCATTCATTGTATTTGTTATACCTCAAACTACTATAAATATGAAAACCTAAGAGATGGGAATTCAAGCTCTCTCAATCAGTCTTAAATATAGTCTCTTTTATTTATCTTAACTTGGTAACAAAGCAGTTCGATCCCGCTCTGCTGTTCTTAGTCTTCTCCAATGCTGCTTTTGCCGCTGTCCACTGTCTGTCACCATCGGCTGCCATTCGTCACCGTTCGCTGCTGGCCACCGTCATAGTTTTCCCCATTGTCCACTGAATCTGGATTGTCTCCTCAAGCAATGACCAATCCCGTCATTCCCAGAGCTAGACTATGCTCCACACGCCATCACACACACAAGTTCTTCTCTCCGTCATTGAGTGCTTGTGTAATATGTGACATCTGGTGGTCGGAGTCTTCATGGATAGTGACAGTCTCACTTGCTGGGGCTTCCTTAGCTGGTTTTCTGCCTTTTGTACTTCGTTCCGACAGCAATTGGGAGTGTTAATCACAATTTTCTCACTTAAAACCTAGGTTTTTCTCTCTTGAAACCATAGGTTTTCCTGTTGCATTTTTGATTTGTCTCTGCTCAACATGCCTCCTTCTTATAGAAAAGGAGGTCATGGCAATGAAGGAGGACGTATGCTATGCTCTTCATACTGTAAAAGATTTGGTCACACCCAAAAAATGTTACTCTTTACACGCTTTTCTTGATAAGGCAGCCAATATTTTCATGACAGGAGTTTCTTAGCTAAAGCTCTCTAGTGAAGAATATTAGGAATATCCAAGGTTAAAGTCTCCCGGCCAAGCACCATCTTTCACCCATTCCATTTTGTCTAAAGCTTGCATTTCTCAAACCTTAGTGTCAAATTTTATGAATAATTGATATAGGTGCCTTTGATCATATTTCTGGTAATGCTTAATTATTTTCCTCTATTTATCATCCTAAAAATCCTCATGTTATTACTTTAGTCAATGGATCCAAAGTTAGGGCTCACGGAGTTGGTCAATCTCCCTCCTTAAACCTAAACCATGTTCCCTAAGTGTCCTTTTAATCTACTTTCCTTAAGTCAATTAACCAAATCTTTAATTGTTCTATAACCTTTGATGCCAATTCCTTCATTATACACTATGAAGCACAAGCACAGACACTGATATATATATATACTAAACTTTTTTTAAATAACTATATTAATAAAAATTTCAAATAATTATATAAATAGTATATAAATATAAATAATATATTAATTAATATTTAAATAACAATATTAATCAAAAAAATTAAATAACTATATTTAAATAATATATTAATTAATATTTAGAAAAAGTATATTATTATAATTTTTAAATAACTATCTTTAAATAATATATAAGTATAAAAAATATAGAAATTGCTATTTAAATAATTATATTGAAAAAATTGATTTTTTATTAGATGAACAATTATGATAAATGAACAAAAATTTTTAATAACGTGTAGAATATTGATTGGTCAATAGCATTTATATGGGATCTGTGCAAAATTAGAATATTAAATAATATAACTCAATTATTAATTTATTAAGAAAAGAATGACAAGCTTTCAACTCCTCTTCATCTTCCCCATGGCCTAGCAAAAGCAATAGTAGGTGCCGCCTTTGCACAATGTCCGTCCAGTCAGAGCCATCACAACAACAACTGTTGCTACTGGAGGCTTCACTAGGTCCTTCATGGGTTTCCTTTACTTCCAAGACCCAGATCGGAAACCACCGCTCCTCCACCCATGGTGTCAGCTCTGACGCCTTCGCATGCTAAGCCATGTCTTCTCTTGCATGTCGCCAAGACAGAGCTATGTTTGGTCTTCTTTTCGTAAAAGAATTGAAACAAGGTGCAACTTTATGTTTTCTATAATTCATATGACATTTGGGGTCTTAGTTGTGTCACATCCTTTTGGTTTCATTACTTTGTTGATGAGTATTCTCGTTATACTTGGGTTTACTTAATGAAAGATAGGTATGAATTGCTGAATATTTTTTAGTCTTTCCTTAATGAAATCAAAAACCAATTTGGCCAAGTAATCAATATCTTAAGGAGAGATAATGCCAAAGAATATTTTTCTTCTCTTTTAGTCTTTCCTTAATGAAATCAAAAACCAATTTGGCCAAGTAATCAATATCTTAAGGAGTGATAATGCCAAAGAATATTTTTCTTCCTCTTTGTTTGTGATATGTCTCCTAGTTTGGACGAACTCTCCGCCCAAGTTATCAAATGTGACTTCTTCAGATATTCTTGTCTTCAAAAAGGATATTGATGTTATTCCACTAACTCAAAATATTACATGTTTGCAAGTGTCACCTTTTTTGAAGAAACTTCATTCTTCCCTTCCTCTACACAAGATGTAAACTCTATCCAATCAGTCTTTCCCATGCCTTTCGTTGAACCCTAGTTCTCCTAGACCATCACCTCTTACTTAAAGGTGTAGTCAAATACCACATGATGAGTCTTTTTCATCAAATCCCTTACCATCATCGTCCCATACTATGGCTCTTGATAATGAGGATTCTAGTTGGCTTATTGTCATTCGCAAACGTATTCTCTTTACTTGCAACCCTCATCCTTTTTATAATTTTCTCTATTATCATCGTTTATCTCCTTTGTATTATGCTTTTATGTCCTTTGTCAGTGAAAGAGGCACTTGATCATCCTTTAGGGCGACAAGCCATGATTGTTGAAACGCAGGCCCTTGAACAAAATGGTATGTGGGAATCAGTTCCCCTTCCATATGAAAAGTAGACAGTTGGTTGTTGTTGGGTCTATTTCATAAAAGTTGGTTTGAATGGTGAAGTTGATTGCCTCAGAGTTCGATTGGTAGCAAAAGCATATACTCAAATCTATGGTCTCGACTACAATGATACTTTTTCTCTAGTGACCAAAAAGACTACTATTAGACTATTCCTTGACATGACAATTATTCATTATTGGCCCCTTCATCAATTAGATATTAAAAATGCATTTTTGCATGGTGATCTAGAAGAGGAGGTCTACATGGAGCAACCTCCTGAGTTTGTTGCTCAACGAGTGATTGGTTTGCTTTTTAAGTTGCGTCACTCTCTATGATCTCAAGCAATCTCCTCGTGCGTGGTTTTGAAAGTTCAGTCACATTGTTTAATCCTTTAGGTTGAAACGTAGCGTGGTAGATCACTCTCTTCTGTTGTCACACCTCTCATGGAACTTAATAGTGTATGTTGATAATATAGTGATCACAAGAAATGGTGTTTTAATCTTAGTTAAAAGAATACTAAAGCCATCATTTTCAGACCAAGGATCTTGGAAATCTAAAATATTTTGTTTTGGAGGAAATATTGTCTCATGGAAAAGAAAAAAGCAAAATGTTGTTGCATGATCGTTTGCTGAGGCCGAGTATAGAGCAATGGCATCCCTCAAGATGCTTACCACATTTCTTCCAATCTAGTGTTTCATGAGAGGACTAAGCCCATTGAAATAGATTGCCAATTTATCTGTGAAAAGTTATCTAAAGAAATCTGTAGAGTTTCTTGAATCAAATGATGATCTTGCAGATGTATTAAGAAAATTCTTTAGAAGTCCCCAGCTTGAATTAATTTGTTCCAAGCATGGTACATTTAATTTGTATGCTTAGGCTCGAAGGGGAGTGTTAGAATAAATAATCTTTAATAGGATTTATTGTTTGGTGTTGTATGCTTTGTGCTGGACCTAACTCCTAGGATCATGCTTTGTGCTAGACCCTAGTTCCTCGAAGCATCTTCTAGAATTCTTTTCTTTTCTCTATCATTCATTGTATCTGTTGTGTCTCGAACAGCTATAGATATGAAAACATAAGAGAAGGGAGTACAAGCTCTCTCAATTACTCTTACATATAGTCTCTAGTTAATGTTCAAATTTGATCCTGTCTTTTTTGTCTGTCACACTTGCTTTATTGGTAAGTTGTTGATAAATGCGGTTTATGTTACTTGATTTTTTCTCCATTTATTTTTTTAAGCATTCCTACTTCATGTACCTCCTATGCTTGGCATAGCTATTTCACTGGTTACTGATATGCAGGCTAGGGGACACACACAGTTTCCAGGTTCACACCCAGTTTCTCTCAACAGGTTCCGTTTCTTTGAGACATTAACATATCCTGATTTTATATGTTACTTTAATTATACATTAAACATGGGGGCTGCTATTTCTTTTGCTACTATACTTGTATTTCTTGCATTAAACATTATATGTTTGTGCATAGTGCTTTGTGTTGTATTGCTAATATGCGTTTTTTGTCCTTTTTTTCTTAAATGTCTAGAAAGATAATTAATGCATGAAGTTGAGGATAATATGAAAAATTATTTCCTTAGATTTTGTCCAGTGGCTAATTTTAGTAGGACTTTTAATTATCTTCTTGTTTATAGGTTTTAACCAACAAGTTTATATTCCATCCTTCAATTGCATAAAAATAGGTAATGGATGACTTTAAATGGTTTGATATTCCACTAGAAAATTGAAGTTGTCGTTTTTGTTTTCTGGGAAATGATAATTTAGCAAAGTTTTGTTTGACAAACTTTGACAAACAACCATTTTTGGTAAAAAAAACCCTAAAACTTTATTACTTTATTTTTGTAACTTCCATAAAAAAATAAAAAATTACTCTATTTAGTAACTTTGTCAACAAAATGTTTGTCAAAAAATCATTTTTGTTTTCCTTATCATGATTTGTGGGAGGAGAGCTTCAGTGAGAAGGAATACGTTATTTGTATGCTCGTCAAATAAATCAGATTCTTCATAATATGAACTTATCTCTGAATTTTGGTATCTTATTTTTTGTAATTGTAATGGGTGAGAAGCTTTTATGCCGTTACTAAAAGATAAGCGTTTTGTTTGCTAGAGTATAAAAATAGGGTCTTGCTAACAAGTGCATTATAATTATCTTGCTAACAAGTGCATTATAATTAACTCTTTTATTCTTTAATAATGCCAAAGGAAGGGGCAAACCCAAAAAAGTAAATATCTTTTGTTGTTAGAACAAGTATTAAATCTGGGTAGAAAGTAGTTGTATTGGAAACTAGTACCTATTGTACCTAGGTTTCTAATTCAGACTTTGATCTTTCCTCTTCTCATTGTTTCATAATTCTAGTATTATAAATATGAGTTTATTAGAGTGTGTATTCAAGCCCTTTAAAATATATTTTCTCTATTATTATGTTAAATGTTGTTTCAAGAACTAAATCTCTTGCTGAAGTTGTAATTTATTTATGCACTGTTGAAGATTTGTTAATTACTAGTTGTACTGATTTCATGACCTTGTTCCTTATTAATCTGAAGACTGTTTCCATGAATTTATTTTGAATTTGGTTATGTTGCAGGGAGAATTTACAATTGTTACGACAACGCTACTATTATGCAACATGGAAAGCAGATGGTACAAGATACATGATGCTAATAACAATGGATGGATGTTACTTAATTGATAGAAGTTTTAATTTCCGAAGGGTTCAAATGAGGTTTCCTTGCAGAAGTACAAATGATGTGCGTGTGCTACTTTATATCTGAAATTTATGATGTGTCTAGTAGTGGATTTAGCTTAATTCATAGATTTTATACCTGTTAGAGCATCTACAAACGAGTCCTACTATGTCACATTAGATTCAACAGATTTTATATCTGTTACTCACATCTTTATACTTTGTGCTAAAATATATTTTACTATTAAGAACTGATTCTTATATAAGAATCAGTCTTACGTCATGGCTTCCAACTCAGTCTTCTCCAACAGTGAACCTAAGTAACAACTCAGTGTTGTGATTTAGAATCCAGTAAAAATTGCCTCTGGATATTCTCTTATTATCATTTTCAACTATAGTTTTGCTAATAGCTGAAAGTTATCTAATGATAAGACTGTAAGCTAGCCCCTAATTGGCTCCTTGATTGGTTGTAATTGTTGATGTATTTTACTATATTTAAATTCTATATACAATATGTTCCTTTGTTGAGCTTGACAGACAAAGGTTCCATCATATGACTATCATTTACTTCTACATGGCATCTAGAGACTAGTCAAATCTGTGTTCTCCCTGTGGATCCTTTCTATGATATTTAAAAAAAATCTCAGGTATCATTGCCCATCACAGTTTGTCTCCATTCCATTATACTTGTCTTTTTTCCCTTTCCTTTGTGCCAGTTCCTAAAATTGATAATGATACCTTAGCCCACTCTGGGCAGAGACAAATCATGCTTGATGAACTGATTGCTCTTCAAAACAGTAGTACCTGAGATCTTGTTCCTTTGCCTCCTTGGAAATTTGTTGCTGGTTTTGGGTGGATCCTAACACTTAGTTGGCTTTGATGATACTATTCATTGGCTCAAAGCTTGTTTAGTTGACAATGTTCATGTTCATATATCTTTGGGTTATACTATGGTGACACCTTTGACAAACCTATGGATCCCAATGCAAATATTAAGAAAATATAATTTAAGCATTACTTAACCTAACAAAATCAACTTGTAAAGTGAGGTTTATATCCATATATATACTATAATTTAGTCTTATCTCTAGGCGACATAGGCTCTTTAACACACCTCTCACATTGAGGATGGGACTTCTTGAGAATGGGACTAGGGGAGTCTGATACATGAGACCTAACAACCTTGACTATGATAGAGTTGACCAGTTGGCCATCTATTCATTTGATATATGCATTTCTCTTTTGTTCTCCTTTCCCATGCCTCCCCCTCCTTTTTGTAATTGGTTTTCTATTGTCACATGTCACCACTAGAGCTATCTCCAGGGACCAGTAACCCTTACAAGGGATAAAAAGGTATTACGGGACCATCTGAAAACTCTACATCCGCCTGATTTGAACATTGCTCTACCTACACGTTATTTCTTTTAACCGGTAGTGTTCTCCTTCATTTGGGATGGGCATTTTTCAATCGTCTCTGAAGTTAGTCTTCATTTGTAATCATGCATATGAAATGATCTATATACTTCTACTTGAGTGAGTTTTATATGTAGCAAATGGTGAATACCTTCACAAATAATAGTTATGATGATTGATTTACAAATTGGCTTGGAATTAGGCTGTAAGTTAGCTTCCTAATGGCTCATAATCAACCCCTTTATTAATTGTAGTTATACTTTATCTAAGAGTGTACTGTGCCACCAGAGATATACTATTTCACTTAAAATATCTTGACATTTAATGATGCATAAACTAATATTTTGTTATCTTTGGGTTCTAAGGGTTTGGGCGAGAAGACCCACCACTACACATTACTTGATGGTGAGATGGTTATTGATACATTGCCAGATTCACAGAAGCAGGAGAGAAGATATCTTATCTATGATATGATGGCAATCAACCAAGTGTCGATAATAGAGGTTTGGTTTATACTTTATATGTAACTGTACAAAATAATATTTGGGGATCTCTTTTTCTTTTTTAGACTAATATTTGTTCATGCATTGGTGGTAGGAAAATCACTTTCTTGTGGTTGCCATTATCTTTAATTTGTATTGTACCGTTGGAAAATACTAAAATTCTTATGTAGCTCAACCCCATTCTTAATTTCAATAGTGTACCTTGCAACAGAACTTTTCATTGTAATTTGAGAACTGGCAAGTGAGTTTAGACCAATGTTTGACTTTATTGTCTCATTTTGTGCTTAATGCAACACTTTCTTTCGATTTTGATACAACCATTGCTTGTTTTCTTTATATGTTTTCCTCTAGAATAGAAATTGCAGAAATTTTGCTACAATAGCAAAATCAAGGTCGATTGCAATAAAAGAAATGCCCATATAATTTTGACAGTTACTAGTAAAATTGTTTATTTTTGGCTGCTGAGTGGATTTCATACCTCAAGTTTTGAAGTGTATGAGATCAATATTACAAATTGATGGGGAAATTAATGAAGATATTATGAAGATGATACATGCTGATTGGTTAAAATGGAAAAACGTATTAACGATTCTTTGGGTTTTCGCAAATACACCTCCTCACATCCAACACTATTGGGCTTGGTGTGACCTTTTTAATGGATTTAGGATGGGCTCTAATGCAATCTTAGAATGAAGGTCTAAACCTACCTGGGCCGTAAAAATTGGCTTGTGAGGCAAGGGTTGTCTCTGAATAAGGTTCATCAAGGCATAAAGTATGAGTGATTAGCATTTAAAACCTTCAAACAAGGTCAATAAAGGTTTAGTGCTTAATATTGATTGCAAACTGGCAATATTGAATTCACATTTTCATTTGTGAAATGAATTTACTTCAAATATTTTGGTGGAAAACCTTGTTTTGATGAATTATAATCTGAAATGTTTTAATAGCTTTCCTTGGATTGCGTATGCTATTTTCTCTGATTTCTTGTCTTCCTTGAGTCTTCAATACAAAGTTTTTGGAGACGCGTTTATTGATTTATTGCTTAAATTCCCTTGTGTAGCGACCCTTCTATGAAAGGTGGAAGATGCTTGAGAAAGAAGTGATTGAACCTAGGAATCATGAACGGCACCATATATATCAGAGCAGAAATCCTTACTATAGATATGATCTGGAACCATTCAGGGCATGCATCTCTAACCTTAGTTGGTCTTAAAATGCTTTTAAGCTTCACTTAATTTTTCCCTATGGGTTTCACTATTAATATGCTTGCAATGTTGTTTAGGTGAGGAGGAAAGATTTCTGGTTGCTCTCTACTGTCACAAAGCTTTTAAAGGAATTCATCAAACGACTCTCACATGAGGCAGATGGTCTCATATTTCAGGTGGGTTGTGACCAATGACCATTTTGATGTATTAAACATGGAAACCAGATTTCAGTTCTGTATCAAGTGGCACTTTTCTTTATTTGTTGTGTTTTGTTTTTTCATTTTTTATGCTGTTTAAATTGTGTGGATCTCTTGTCCTTTTGAATTTGTTGTTGATACACACTTCTGCGTGGGAATGAATGTCTATGTTACTGAAAACTAATTTTAGGTTTGATTAAAGATTTGGAAAATGGGGAACAGTGTACCTAGACTGCCTCATATGCTAGGCACATTGTCCATTCCTTCTTCCAAATCCTTGTTAATGAACATAGTATATTTTTTCTGCTTTGTTTTGTTAATGGACTCAATGGAGGTCGTTACTGGCAAATGTTGATTACCAGGGTTGGGATGATCCTTATATACCTCGTACTCATGAAGGACTATTGAAGTGGAAATATGCTTATCTGAATTCAGTTGATTTTCTTTTTGAGGTAGTATCCTCATCCATCACCTTATTTCATATGGTATAGGGATATCACTTCCGATGTCCTTGATCAGTTATAGTTCGTTATTATGCAGCCAACTAATTTGTAGTTGCTTAAGCTGACAGGTTGATGGTGATCGTGAGATGCTTTTTCTCTTCGAACGGGGAAAGAAGAAACTCTTGGAAGGGAACAGGGTTGAGTTCACAGGTCAAAAGATTTTAACTTGTTTGTGTCCACTTTCTATGTTTATAGATATAATTTTTTTTTCATGCTTCATTCTTTTTGTTTTTTAAAGTGCTGTCTTTTGTAAAATGTGAACATAAAGTCTGAGTCATAGTATTGATTGTTATTGAATATTACATGTTCATACGATAATTTGTAGTTAAGATTGGATTTTGGTAAACAGTTAAGTAACCAATTCTAGCCTCCCTGCCAAAGGCAGCATTTCTTATCAAATTGTTTCTGGGATAATGCTTAAGCAAATACCAGTCAGTGAATGATTTTATCTTCTTTTCTGGTATAATTGTCTTGTTTTGTTGAGAGTTCATTTTATACTCTATATCTAATTTGTCTCACTTGGCTCACTGAAAACTTGAATTCTGCAGATGGCACAGATCCCTCAGTTTATTCTGGAAAGATCATAGAATGTTCTTGGGATTTTGATAAACTGGAATGGAAGTTTATGCGTATCAGAACAGATAAATCAACTCCAAATGAGTTCAATACTTACAGGAAGGTCTAATACCAGCTCTTATTTTCTGATTTCCCCTTTTTTACTCTGTACCGTGCTTCAGCTATTATTTATATATTTCTTTATAGGTGATGCGGAGCATAAGAGACAACATTACTGAGGAAGATTTGTTGAATGAAATAAGTGAGATTATCCGCCTTCCAATGTATGCTGACAGGATAAGAAATGACAGTAAAGCAAATCAGCACGCTAATGTGGCAAGGCGAAGATGACTGGTGATGGTTAAGATCAGGGAGGGACTTTTATGCCTTCAATCTTTTCGTTGGTGGTAGTGCATGACGTCTAGTGAAAACAACATCAAGTGTATCCCTGATATTTATTTCTGGGATTTGTATGAAATTGTATTGGATTTGGCTATAGGTATTTTGGCCAAAAGTTGCTCATATTATGTAATTAGTTAGTGCTGCTGTGCTGTGAGTTGGTACGGCTCAAATTCCGGCCTAAATTCATTTCCTATGGGTGTCCAGATCAAGAGAGTTAGGTTTAGAATATCTATGTATATTATCAATTTTCTTTTAGTGGTTCTAAGTTGTTTAAAAGGGTAGCCGTTACTTAGAGTCAATTGCCATTACATGGGTAGAATTTCCCTTGTATGTGAATATTAATTTGAGTAGTAGTAACAAGTCTTCCATTCTCTAATGTTCTGTGGATGTGGATGTGGAAGTTCTCATGCATTTAGGCTGCGTCATCAGTACCTGAATCAGATTGTTACTTGGCATGTTTGACGATACCTCAGTCACTGCTACTCATTCAACTAATAGCTCTTGAAATCTACCAAATATGTTACTGTTCTGGAAGGATATGGAGAGAGGAACTTGTGTCATCTATTTGGCAGTGGTCAAAATGCTTTTGCTTCAGATAAATTGGTGTTGAAACAATCTAGTGTTAATTTACTAGCCTCATTTTAATGATGAATCAACATCAAGTTCCATAGAGTGGAAGTTAAATGTTCGACTCTTATCTTTTTTTTAGCGATTATTTTTTAGCTCCTGAACTTTACTTCCTATATTTCCTGTATTTGCGTATTTTCTGTTATTTAGAAAAATGTTCTGTTTATGCAAGTTAGACCAAATTACATTATGCATGTAAACTTTCCATCATCAATGCTTGATTATATCAATGGAAGTTTACTGTTGCTTAGGTTGATTCTGTATGGAATGCTTTATCGGGTTAGTTGCAACAATGTCCATTTCACGAGCACTTCTAAAGCAATATCAATTATGTTTAGTTATTATTTTAGCACATGAAATTCAAGGTTGTGTTTTGGGATCTTTAAATTAAGAAAAATATAATTTTGGTATTCGTAATTTTTTAAAATTTAGATTTACTCTACCACCTGACGCTGAAATTTGGACACTGTTTAAGAAGATATGCAAGCAATTATAACCAAAATTCTGACATGATATTAATTATTAAATATCATTTAGACCTACGAATTTTCCTCAGCTTTTTTCTCAAATAAAAAGTATATTTTTATTCCTAGATCTTTTATCGTTTCAAATTTAAAAGTGACTTATTCAAGTTATTTTCTAGTTCCCTTACTTGGGAAATAACTTACTTTGGTTGTCAAAGTTGATTAGAAAAGGGGAAGTATAATTATGTTTCTTTGGTATAATTTATTTCAAGTCTTCCAAATATATAATTTATGCATTTAATTCTCCAAATTTGGGAAAACTAGACAAAAGGTCTTGCTTGTGGTAAATGGTAAATAGAATTTCATGTTGGCTGTATAAAAGTAGACATCTCTTATTTTTGAATCATCTTTTAAGTTCAATAAGCATTAGACAAACATTTTATTTTTAGTATTGTTGTAAGGGGAGCTTACTTAACCAAATGAAGGTACGATGATGTTTAAAGTCAAACAACATGTTTAAGCATCACCACTAGTAATAAGTGTAATATAATATGTCATTTGAATAGACAGTGCATGCTTAGGATCAATATAAGTCAAGCTTAGAACTGCATAAATCAACTAATCCAATCCTGAATTGTATAAATATAAGTGTTACAAAAATTCTTAATGGATTATCCACTTATCTAATCAATTATGAGATGCTCTACAGTTACTACAATCAAAATTCAACCTCGATAATCGATTAGGTAAATCTCCAAATCCATTAATCTCACAAGTAGAAAACTACTTTTTAAACAAATCTCAATTCATTTTCAACTACATGAAACACATAATCAAAAGGGTTAAATATGTTTTTGGTTCCTCAAGTTTCAGCAAAATTTGGAATTAGTCCTTCAATAAAACTTTTGATCAATTTAGTCATTCATCTTTAAAAATGCGTGAATTTAGTCCTTTTAATCAAATTTTGTTAAGTTTATTGACATTTCAAACGCATTTCATGATAGTATTTGAATTATTTACACCGTTTGACACATTTTTGCTTCAATGTTAAAACTTAAATATTATCATAAAATGCATTTAAAATGTCCAATAAATTTCATAAAATTTGGTAAAAAGGATTAAATCCATGCATTTCTAAAGATGAAGGACTAAATTGGTATAAAATTTCGAAGAGGGACTAATTCTAAAATTCACTGAAACTCGAGGGACCAAAAACATATTTAACCCTAATCAAAAACTTAAATTGAGAGATTGATAAAAGAGAATTCTTGATATATTACTTTGTTGGGTGTTCAAAGAGATTAAGGACGGAGTTAGTCTACAAGGTCTCCATTTGTGAATTAGCTAAGGAAATGTTTGATGTTTTGGAAGTGACGCATGAGGGCACAAATGAGGTCAAGAGATCAGGGAAGAATACTCTCATTCAAGAGTATGAAATGTTCTGAATGAAGACTAGAGAAAACATATGTGATGTTCAAAAGTAAATCACCTCTTGGCACTTGACAAAACATTTAACAAGGAAGAACTCAACATCAAAATACTTAACAATCTAAATAGAACATGGTAGCCCAAAGTAACAGCAATATCTAAATCCAAAGATCTCACTAGCATGAACATAGCCACTCTCTTTGGAAAATTGAGGGAACATGAATTGGAGCTAGGAAGACTCAAAGAAGAAGAAGATGGAGAAAAGAGACATAACATTGCCTTGAAGAGTGTTGTGAAAATTGTTGCAAGGGTGTATCCGCTTGATGATAACTCAGCCAATTATGCTTTAATGTGGCCTTTGTATCTCAAATTGAACCAAAGACAGTGGTTGATGTGCTAAACGATGACAATTGGTTTCTAGCAATGCTGGATGAGTTGAATCAATTCAAGAGAAACAAAGTGGATCTTTAAAAACAAACTGGACTATATTAGACTTATTTGAATTAAAAAGTATAATAAAAAAAACTACAATTCTAATACAATAACTTCAGTTCAGATAGTTTTGGTTAAATTTCACTAATGTTCAATATAATTGAACACGTGTTTAGTTGTTAGTCATCATCATGTATATTTGTTAAATAAAAATTAACATTAATATGCAATTATCTTTAAGAAATTGGAAAAGATTTAAAATTTACTATATGAAAATTGCAAAAGACTCCTTTAAGGTTAATGACATATTAATGTTATTTTTTTTAATTAAGACACATAACAATAATTGCTAAAGATTAAACACATGTTTAATTATCTTATTCGTTAAAGAAATGCAAACAAAATTAACAAAATTAAAACTTTTATACTAAGACTGTGATTACTTTTTATTGTACTAAAAACACAGTATGTTCATACTTATTATATAAAACCTATTATTTATCCTATTTTCAATAGATAAAATAGTATTAATGTATGAAGATTTTAGAAAAAGAATGTGAAGTGGGGCGTGACCTAGCTTGCACAAAGGCTCTCATATGTGACTTTGTCCTTTTAGAAAGGAAGGTCGACTCAAGGCTCTTCATGCCCTCCAAAATATGCCATATGTGTGTGGATCCAAGCTCAAGCCTCTCTTTCTCTCCAACTCTTCCTCTCCAAGTAGTGTTATTTCCCCTCCAAGATGGTCCTAATCAATCCTACAAAACAAACATAAGAGTCAACAAGTAAACTCAAGTCAAGTCAACAAGTCAACATAAACAAATGCTAAATAAAGAAAGAGATGATGGATTAGAGGCCTCCCTTCTTGTCATGCTCCTAGTAATCCTCCTAGGAAGGTCCACTATGCTTTCATAAGGAGTCATGGATTCACTACTTGAGGTATGTATGATATATAAAATTACAGTTTTTGAGTAGACCTAGTGTTTAAAGAAGTTGAACAAATTTTGTTTTAATATGAGGATATTGTGAATGTTATTGAACTATTTTTATGATGAATTATTGAGTTCCCATTATAAGAGCTGACATGATTATGGTAAATCAATTTTGTTTGGCTTATGGATTAAATAAAAATTGTTTAAGAAATTTTGATCATTATTTGGGGAAGTAAATAATTAATATTATGTCGTATGAATACATGGTGATATATGAAAGCCTGATAATTGGTGTAGGATTTGGATGTCTTAGTGATTGTAAAGATAATGTGTTTAAGTGCCACTGATGATCAATTGGTTTTGTTGTGATGTTGTGAAATGTGGTTATTATCTATGCTAGAAGTTGTAGGAAATGGGAAACTTTCAAAGGTAATTTGATGTTATCTACTAATTACCTACGAAACCTATTTTGTAGGTAATAAGCTCATAGGTAACTTTATCTACGAAACATTGAGTCGTGACCCAAACCCTCGTTAGAACTCTCGTCGAGGCTCACCAGAAACCCAAACCTTCATCGAAAACTATCTTACTGAACCTTGATCACTATCCCTCATCTTGAACCCTCATCGAAAATCCAAACCATCCACTGTGAACCCTCAATGCAGAACCTTATCTTGAACCCTCATGACGGAACACTTATCGTGATGTGTCACAACCGAGATCGCGACAGGATGACGAACCAAAAAAATAAAATGAGTTTAAAAAGAGATTGGAGTCGCCACCACAGTTATTTTTGGACAACTATGGAAAACCATAAAAATAAAGCAAGTCAGCAAAAAACAAGATTTTTGGATCCGGGAGTCGGTTACGCGTAGGGAAGGTGTTAGCACCCTACAACTCCCGCCCGAAGGCGGTACCTTTAATTAAAAATGCAAAGTTGATGTGGTTTTCAAAATATTAATTTTCCCCAAAAGTAGTGAGACAAATAATACTAAAAAGAAAAAAAAAATATTTTTTTTAAGTTTTTGGGCCCGACAAGGATTGACCTTGGTCCTACATATTCTCATTTAATGTGAGAAATCAGGGTTACATAGTTCTTGAAAAAGATATCTTTGTTTAAAAACGTTGATGTTTTTATATTTTCAAATTTTATATATTTCTTGGTATTTTTGAATTACTTGAAAACATGTGTCATAAGACGCGAGCGGTCAGACAGACACTAAAAGAGAAAGAAAACTATTTTTGGTATTTTGAAAATGAGTGTTACACGGTGCGGGCGACATGACAGACACAATAAAGCAAAAAGGAACATCTTTCATTTTTTTAGATTTTTCTATTTCTTCGTAATTTTTTATAATTTAAAATATTTTCATTTTCTCTTTTTTCGGAAAAAGAAAAAAAAAATTAATAACAAAAAGATAAAAGTAAAAAAAAATAGTAGGGTGCATGAATAATGTGGGAGGTGCAACAAGCAATGAATAAACACAAGCCCAAAAATGAGAAACAAAGACATAGGGGGTGCAAGTTATAAGATATGGGAGGTACACGCAGTAAGCAGGCGGGGTGGGTGAGGTAAATGTGAGGGTGCATGAAGTAAACATGAAACAAGTATGGTAGGGGTGCGAGGTAAGTAAATATCAGGGAGTACTCACAACATAAAATTAATACAAGGGTGCGAGATAAAGGAAAATGGGTGCACAGAGTAAAACATGAAACAAGTGTGAAAGGGGTGCGAGGTTAGTAAATATCAGGGGTACTCGCAGCATAAAATTAAAACAGGAGTGCGAGATAAAAAAGGGGGTGCACAGAGTAAAACATCAAACAAGTGTGGCAAGGGTGCAAGGTTAGTAATTATGGAAGTGTATGAACTGAAAACAAAAGTGCAGAGATTTAGAAAAGGGGGTGCGCAAAGATAAAAAATGGGGGTGTCCAGGGATTAAAAATGGGGTGCGCAAGAATAAAAAAAGGGTGTGCAGAGATTAAAGACGGGGTGCACGCAGTAAAAATGGGTTTGCCAGCCCAAACCCAACTTCTTATTTAAAAAAAAAACAGAAACTCTAAAGGGCTTATTTCTCTCCCTCTCACACGTTCACACGCTGCCTTCTTCCTTGCACAGTCCGCAGTCGCTGCACCACCGCGCTATGCCACCACGCCGCAACGCCACGTCACCATTGACGCCAGCCACCATCGGAGGCGTCGTCGGCGAGAACCTGACCCCCCAAATCTCCTCCCTTCTCGTTTCTTCTATCACGCACATGTAGAGCCTGAGTCTTCTCCTTCACTCTCATCCACTGCACTCCTTTCCCTCTGGGTGACCAGGCCAAGAGTCTCACCGGCGACGTCACCAACATCGAAAGCGTCGACGTCCTTTCTTTCTTCTTCTTGCGCGAGCCACACCGGGTCCTGGAATTCACACCATCGTGCTTCATTGTGGCGCCCTCAACTACAATCGGAACTGCCATCACTCAACCACTTGAAGTTCAATTTGTCGACGACATTGCCATCGACAATTTTGTTTCTTCTTTGTTTAGATTGAATGTGTGTGATTGGGGAAGATGAAACATGACTGTTGGTGCTATTATGAGTTTAACAGAAAATTAAGAATGGTGGAGAAGGTCGTGGATGCCCCGCAATCGTGAAAATAAAACTTAATGCATTAACAACTTTGCTTCCGTTTTCAATTTTGACTCATTCGCTCCCTCTCTGATTTCTAGTGCCTTCTCCCATCTGTAGTAAAAAAATCCATCCCCGTTTCATGAATCTCCTTGTTTTTATTATGTAATTCTCTTCTTTGTTCTGTTCACTTTTCTCTGCACCTTCCAATCTCGAGATGTGGGATAAGGCTAAGAGCAGATGTTGCTTCCTGCTCCTTCCTTGTTCAACCATCATGACCATGGCCAACTAGCTACCATCCTTACCTATCAGAGTCCTTAGATCTTACGTTAACCTCTTCTTCTTCTTCTTCTTCTATTTTTTTCATTTTTTTTCATTTCATTTCTTTTATATACATATTTTTTTGGAAAAGGGAATAAAACGAAATAAAATAAAAAGTAAACAAAATATGATTAAAATCAAAATTAAGAATTAAAACAAAAATTAAAAAATAAAAATAAAATCAAATAATATAAAAAAGATAAAATAAAATAAAATAAACAAGATAAAAAACCAAGATTAAATAAAATAAAACAAGATTAAACTAAATTTAAAATGAGATGAAAATAAAGTAGGAATAAATTCATGCTCAAATCAATGTTCACTACTCTTTTGTTTTTTTTATTTCCTCCTCTTCCTAATTATTTTTTGAAAACAAAATTATTTTTTACCCAGACTAAATTGGGTATTGATAGCTGACCCTCTTTACTTAGATTTTACTAATAATATGAAAATTTGACTTTTCATAGTATCACAATAAAAGATAAGTGAAGATAGAGATACTAATTTTGTCTGGGTTTTGAACAAGGAAAGGGTGACTAAAAACTAATTTATAGGGATACGATGACAAATTCTATGAAGAGGGTCAAGATCTTGAAAGTAAAAATTGAATCAACCATTCATAAAAAAATGTCTTATCTAGAAGGGAAGAAAGAAATCACTGATCATTCCATTGGAGAGGGTCCTGTAAAAAAGAAAATCAATGACCATTCCATTGGAGAGGACCTTGATGTAAACATAAGAAAAATCAATGACCATTCCATTGGAGAGGGCCTTGATGTAAACATAAGAAAATTAATGCCCATTCCATTAAAGAGGGCCTTGATGTAAACATAAGAAAATCAATGACCATTCCATCAGAGAGGACCTTGATGTAAACATAAGAAAGTCAATGACCATTTCATCAGAGAGGGCCTTGATGTGACAAAGAAAATAATGACCATTCCATTGGAGAGGGTCATTGTCCGAAAGGAGAACCTGAAGATGATTTTCATGTGTTGGCAAATATCACGTGAACGCTTAACATTGGCGAAACTTGTGCAAAACATTGTAGTGATTGAATTTTTTCAAATTTTCTCTTCTTGAACGATTTTTTTTTTTTGAATGACTTTCATTGATTTTTATGATGTATGATGTGATATGATGAAAGTGCATGATAATGGTGAAATATTTTGAAAGGAATTTTTTTTTGCATTTTCATTTTTTTTTGCATAAATTTTTTTTTTCAAAAAGGTCGGGTTTAGGAAGCCAGATAAGCTTGGCTTTGAGGGGCTAGCACGAAATTGGGCTTGATGAGCTAGTATGAAACTAGGCTTGATGAGCCAGTGTGAAACTAGGCTTGGGGGCCAGTGCGAAACTGGGCGCAGGCCAGTCTAAACTGGACTTGGTGGGCTCGGTGAGATGAACTTAAGGGGGGCCAGTACATAATTGGGCTTGGTTGGGCCTGTGCAAAACTTAGCTTGATAGGCCAGACAAAACTAAGCTTAGGCTAGATAAAACACAGCTTGGAGGCCAGTCAAAGCTGGGTTTATGGTAAGTACGAAACTAAGCTTGGAGGATATATAGGTCTTTCATATGAATGAAGATGACCATCAATTTGAGAAATGTCAAGAAGATGATTTTTGTAAATTGATTCCTTTAGAAGAAACAAAGGTTGAAGAAGTATGATGCATTAAAATTCTCACTACTGTCATGATGTCAAGATTCTTTTGCTTTTTGAATCGGGTGTCAACACACGATGTAAGACCCGTGGAATTTAATTAATTAAATAAGTAATTAATTAATAAATACGGGAGGGAAGAGCATTTATGACATTAAATTATGGATTGGTATAATGTGGAAAAGTACTAGTTCAAGTGGTTGAGAGTACTTTGTTTGTGTGAGAGGACTTGGGTTCAAGTCCTATGTATGTCAATTTTATGTTATTGTTTGTTATTATTTTAAATATATGATAATCATGCAGTGGATTAATATAATATTTGAATTATATATTTTAGCATGAAATATGAATTGGTTAAATGGTTTGGCATTGAGTTTGGCATTGCATGGTTGTGGGTTCAAACCTTGGTAAACCCAAAGTAAACTTTCTTTTTGCCAATAATTCTTTTAGCATGAAGGTGGAAAGGCATAGAAACCCTAGATGGTTAAGGGGCAGCCATGGGTAGCCAAAAAACAAACCATAAAGGCCAAATGAATGGTAATTAACATTACCATTATGCAATTTTCGTTGTGTGCAATTAAACTCCATTGAAGTCAAGTTTAAAAGGGAAAATTTTGGTGAGAGTGAGGGTTTTGGCAAGCTGAGACTGTAATCCGAATTAGAGCACAAAAATTTCAGAGATTGGTGAGGTTTGAGTGAGGTTCTGGAGCCAAAGTGAGAGGAAACCAAAAGGGAGAACGTTGGTGATCATTGGGAGCTCTCAAGCAATCCACTTGTAAGCAAAAAGATTCAGGTTAGGGGAGCTGAATCACGTTCTATCTAAATTGTATGCGTAATTGTATGAATATAGAATGCATATGTATGATTTTTGTTAAAATTACATTGAAATCTGCGTTTCTGGAAATTTTCCAGAAACCGCCTGGCGGGCTGCTCATAGCCGCCAGGCGGCACATGCCAGTTTAGTGTATTTCTGGGTTCCATGAGGAACCGCCTAGCGGTGAATCCTTGTATCGCCAGGCGCCACAAACCTGCAACCCAGTTTCTGGGTTCTATGATGAACTGCCCGGCGGTGATGAACACCCACCAGGTGACGCGAGTTGAATTGACTCGGTTTTGATGTTTTGTGTGTTCTAGAGTGATTCTGATCGGGGAAAAATATAGTCCTACTTAAGGATTGATGATTTGAGTCGTTACATTGTAGAGTTTCATATGGTAGAATGTTTAAAATTTATGAAGTGCTATGAAAACCTTTGATGGTTGAATGTTGGGTATATGGTGCATAATTCGACACTGAACCCTGTAAAATTTGCAGCTAGAATAATTAATTAAAGTTATTAGGATTTGAATTACTATGATTGGGATTGAATCTGAATAGAGATTACAGAAATTAGCCAAAAAGGGATAAATGGTGGGGTGACGGGTTCTAGAAAAGAATCTGGAATTGCTAGATGGTATGCACCGCTTGGCGGCATGGGGCTTGCCGCCAGGCGCTGACGCAGAGGTTATAACACAGCGTTGATGAAATGAATGTTGAGTGTCTTGATGTTTGTTCTGGAAAGAATTAGTTCAATATGATGAAATTTGGGGTCGTGAAATCAAGAGGTCATGAGTTGTCTTCTACTTAAATTGTGGTTAAGTATGTTGGGTTAGGTATATGTGAATATTAGAACACAAGAATTGTCAGTACCCTGGGGGGAGGCGTAAATCTGGTTTAATCAGATTGTATGGTTTTTGGATGGGGTTGATTTGATTGCCATAGTAAACACAAGAATCTAATAAGATAGGGGTATGAGATAATGCGTTGGTTTTAGCATGTATGTAAGCCTTGAGAAGGGTAAAATGAGAGCAAGCTCTTAGTAAGAGAATGGTTACTGCTTAGAGTAATAAACAAAATATTTTAATTGGTATTAGCAATTATGTTAACTTGGAGTTTCAAGTATTGCTCATAATAAAGTGTTAGAATGAGACTGTTGAAATTGGGAATTTAGGTGGTTGGAATACATTATTGACTAGCTGAACTCTTAAGAAATGATATGGTATGATAATGTGGTAAGTTTTACATTTGGTGCTAGAAGTCTAATAGTATTGGAAAATCTGAGTTAGAGAACATAAACCAGAAGACACTGTTGTACTAATACAACGCCTGGCGAGAGCGGGAATCCGTCGGGCGATAACCATGAAAACAAAGAGCATTGGACCGCAGGCGCCTAGCGGCGCGAGTGGTTCCGCCAAGCGATGGCCTGTCAAACAAAGGGTTACTGGGTCGGGTGCGCCTGGCGGTAGGGGCCTTTCCGCCAGGCGATACCTACAGCGAGGTTGAATATGAGGCGCTGGGCGCCTGATGATACGCGACACTCACCAGGCGGTTTGGGAGATGGCAGCGCCTGGCGGCACGTGTCCCCCGCCAGGCGATTTTTGGTTACTGCAGCTTGGAGTGTTGATTTCCTAGGTGTGACCTACAAGGCTTTTAGTGATGCTTCAAAGGTGGGATTGCTGGTGTTCCTTGAGTTGTTGCTCGAAACGTATCTCTTGAGTTGTGGCTCGGGATAGGGGTTAAGCACGTGGTATTCCTTGAGTTGTGGCTCGGAATAACATCTCTTGAGTTGTGGCTCGGGATGGGGGATGAACACGAGGAACCCTTGAGTTGTGGCTCGGGTTGGCGAGTGTTGCCGGTGTGATTGTGCTGGTTGTGGCCAGTACAGATGGGTCTAGATAGATTGCCCTCCTCAGTAGTTGACTGACGAGTTTGGTAGTCTTGGGATGTTGCGAACTATGTTCATATTTGGGAACTCCACCTGACGTTACGGTGTATGATTCGTAACATGGTTTCCCGCACGTGCTCTATCGGTTGTGGTCGATAGGTATGGCAGCAAGTCATCTTGAAGTAATCACTACAAGAGGTAGAACACGAAAGTTATGGTTATGGTCATGGTTCATGGTATTCTATGGATGTTTGAGCACGTCTAAATCTATATGTGTTATATCAGATGTGTGATTGTATATGTTATATTTGTTAAGCTCACCCTATCTGCTTGTGATTGGCGATGATCGTGTACGCGGTACACAGGAGCAGATGTTGTTGATGCAGGTGGCTCTGGTGAAGCTTAGCTGCGGAGAGGGGATAAATCGGGGAAACTTATGTTTACTTTCTTTGGTTTTTGAAATAAGTTGTAAACCCTTATGGGTATTTTTATATAACCATTTGTTTGGTGATTATGGATTTGAACACTGGTTGGTCATTTAATAAATTTTAAATTTTCCCACATTTTGGGAAAATTAGGTATTATTAAATGCTGTATACTTTAATTTATTTCTTTTATTTTATTATAAATCCATTATATTCTGACGGAATGTTACACACGACATGATGATATGACATGCAAATGGTTATGCATGATAGAAAGCATGTTTTCTCTTTTAAGCATAAGGAATCAAAACATTATTGTAGAGATCAAGATTCCAAAATGCATGAATGCATGATGAAAAACATGTTATGCTCTGCCTTTTTGAAGTTTTGTTTTTTTCACGATCTGTCCTCTTTCCAGTCATCAAACTTATTGTTATAGAGAACGTAGGATGAAATTCGAAGTATTTTGAAATGGATTTTTGAAAAAAAAAAGTAATGATTGTAAGAGAGAAGTGACAAGGTGTTCAGACATTGGTAAGCATGTTTTTAAAGAGGAGAAATAAGGTGTTGAAACTTTGGCAGGGTGTTGAAACCCCGACTTGAATAGGAGAAAACAAGGTGTAAAAACCTTAGCAGAGTGTAGGAACCTCGACTTAAACAAGAGAAACAAGGTGTTGAAACCTTGATACAAGGATCAGGGTTTCATAACCCCGATGTGCAAGAGAAACAAGGTGTCGTAACCTTCGGGGATCAAGGTGCCATAACCTTGATATGTAGGAGAAACAATGTGTCAAAACCTTGGTGTAGGGATCAAGGTGTCGTAACCTTAATATGTAGGAGAAAACAAGGTGTAGAAATCATGGTGTAGGGATCAGGGTGTCGTGACCCCGATATGCAAGAGAAACAAGGTGTTGAAACCTTGGTACAAGAATCAGGGTGTCGTAACCCTGATATGCAAGAGAAACAAGGTGTCAAAACCTTGGTTCAGGGATCTGGGTGTCAAAACCCTGATATGTAGGAGAAAATTGTTAGTTTTGAAATGGTTGAAAAGCCAAGAAGGGGGGGGGGTTGAATTGGCTAGTTAAAAATTTAGGCTATCTTTGCAAGCTAAAAGCCACCTTTAATTGAATCAAATAGATCACCAAGTTAGGATGCAAACAGTACTGAACTATACACTTTCAATCGATCAAAAACAAAGTTAACAGATTGATTTTACTAAACAGATTCTGTTATGGTATAATCAATCGATTGAAACTAAAAAAAATCGACTGAAATACTGGTAAAAATGCAGAAATGCTAATTTGAATTTTAAACCAGAAACAATGCTTAAGAATGATCAAGACCAGTTCCAAATGATCATACAAACATGCTCAATGTTGCAGATGCCATGAAAACATGCAAGAACATGAAAAAGATTATTAAAGCACAAGTTCTTGAAACTTTAAAATGAAAATGCAAGATAGAAAGGTTGGAGAAGAGAGGACACCACAAATTTTTATACTGGTTCACTCAAACCTGAGCTACATCCAGTTTGTCAAGGCAACCTTAGCTTGACTTTGCACTATTTCAAAAGTTTTACAAAGTATCCACCCTTACACTTCCAAAATATGCAAAAACAACACAAAAGATTCTTGAATCACACAAGAATCACACCAGCACAGCAAGAACCCTCTTGCAGACCTGGAAAACCACTAGGCACACACACAAAGCTTGAGAAAGGTCAAACCTTAGTGGTAGCACAACCTTGCCTACCACAAACCACTTCCTCCAAGCTTCAAACCAAGCCAAAAGCTCCAAGAATTGATCCAAGATCAATCTTCAACAACTGCAACACTTATGATCACGAAGGAGAGAGTTTCCACAAGTTTTCAGAACCAAATCATGCTCTAAAATGATCAACAGACCTCTCTTTCGAAAATCACAGCTTTTATAGTCAAACTATTACGAAATTCAACAGGTTGATTTTCAAATCAATCAGTTGATTTCACTTGTCTTATGTGAAATCACTTGATTAAAAACTAAATCAACTGATTGAATTTTTTGCAGTTTAAGACTACTGCAGCCAACCTTTTAACCGGTTGAAAAACCATTCAACAGACTAAAAGAGACATTTTAACCTGTTGAAAAACCATTCAACAGATTAAAAACACAAAAAAGACCAAACAACATCTAATTAATGCTTTAAGGTCTACAACATGAATTACAAACTACAAATTCACTTTCTTAATGATGTAACTACATGGAGAGCACACGTTCCAGCCTTGATCACCATGGATATCATCAATTCTTCTTTCCTTCATCAATGTAGGATTCATTCATATGGTAATGGCTTCAAGATAGTTTAAAAGAGCTTCATTCAATCTTCATCAAATCTTCAAGGAGCAAACCATCTTGGCTTCTCATGTCAACAAAAACAAGGTGTCCAAACCTTGGTGCAGGGATCAGGGTGTCGTAACCCCGATATGTAGAGGAAAACGAGGTGTCAAAACCTTGGTGTAGTAATTAGGGTGTCAAAACCCCAATATGCAGGAGAAAACAAGGTTTCTAAACCTTGGTGCAGGGATCTGGGTGTCCTAACCCCGATATGCTAAAGAAAACAAGGTGTCAAAACCTTGGTGTAGTATTAGGGCGTCGAAACCCTAATATGCTAGAAAAACTTGATTGATAAGGATTTTGTAATTTGAAGGAGGAAACATGAATGTATGTTGATCTTTTTGTGTTTTTTGAAGGGGAAGGATTCGATAACCATTCAGATGAATGAAAAGGGCTTCTATCCGAAAGATTTTTTTGGATTGAGGACAACATATATTATGGTTGTTTGTGCGAGATGCATATCATTATGCCAACTCACGAATGATGAATGTATGTACAACCATTTTTTATTTTCTTGCTACTCAAGGTGTTAAAACCTTAATGCCAGAACTAGGGTGTCGAAACCCTGATATGCATGAAAACCTGAATGCCATATGGAAAAAAGTTGGTTGTGTCTTTTCCTTTGATTTTTCTATGCAAGTATGAGTCAATTGTTTCATTTGCAATCATCAAACTCATATTTATTTTCAATGTTTCATGAAAGAAAGGAAGGTCACACTTATCGAGGTCTAACATATGAAATGATTATATCTTTGATTTTCTAATTTGCAACATTAGGGTCAGAGGCAGATTATAGGAGGAGCAGGCAGGGGCCATGGCCCCCCCTAATATTTTTGAAAATTTTTTAGTTGTATTTTATTTAAAAAAAGTTAAATTATATATTTTATTTTAAAAATTTTAAATTTTGCATTATATATTGAAAATTTTAAATATATTTTTATTTATTTTATAAAGTATAATATTTAATATTAATAAATAATAAACTATAAATTAAATATAATAAAGAATAAAAAAATATTAAGATATTTTTTATTTTTTTATTTAATTATTTTTTAATTTCTTATATATTGTAGTGATTTCTCACACTAACTGTGTTTTTTTCTTTTATTTATGAAAAAAAATGAAATTAAACACAGACTCAGTATTTTTACTCTCATATCTTTTCTTACTTGTGATTCTTTCTTTTGTTTATGAAAAAAATGAAATTGGACACTCATTATTTTTGCTCTCATCTTTCCTTTGTTCTCTTTCATTCTCGAAGAAAAAAAAATGGTAAGTATCTTATCTCACTTAAAGAAATATAAGCGTTTGGTATATTCTTTGTTTATAATATAGAAGAAAAAGTAATGTATTATGTTTTTTTCATAACCGATTTTTAATTGTGACTTAATTATCATATATTTTGTGTTTAGTTATGTCTTTCAATTTTTTATTAGATTATGATAAATTATTTTTCAGTCTTAAATTAATATATATTACAAAATAAAATGAAAGATGAATTTCTTGCAGAAAATTTTAGATCTGATTCAATTACTTTTAGTTTTGTTTTAATTATTGATGAAAGATCTTAAGGAACTAAGGACAATCATTTATATACTTATATATTTTATGTATGTGTGTGAATTCTTTTATTGTTACAATTATACTTATATTTTTATTGTATTAATAATATAAATTTTGAATGTATTATTTTGGCTCCACCAAATATACAGGTCAAGATTCGCCACTGATTAGGGCATGTGTGGTTGAATTCACAAGTGAGTGAAAGGCTAGGAACTTTTGGAAATTTTTTGAAAGGGACCGAGATAGCCATGTGGGTATGTTGTTCCTTACACACCCCTCAAAGGAGAAGTAATTTGTGAATGTCAAGGCGAAAAACATAAGAGTTCCCAAAAAGTTGCCCCAATTTTGGTGTTTTAGAACAAGTGCTTGAGAATATGAATATGTGAATGTTAGGGCGAGAAACTTATGAGATACACAAAGCTGCCTCAATTTTGGCATATCGAGAAGAATTTGAATGAAGTATGAGTTTTGTGTCAGAAAAGATAGTGGATATGGAAGGGATTGGATTAAAACAATTGCCTAGTTGGTTTATTTTCCTTTCCTTTGCTTTTGGTAAGATAACAGGGAATTCCCTCTTCCCGTGACACTATTTTTTTTTTAAATCAATTCTTTGGTTTGATCAGTTTATTGAAAAACTCTATTTTTGTATCATTTCCTTTGAAGCATCATCTAACCAACATGCATAAAATTTCCAATGGCTTATAAGGGGTTGGATGAGATGACGAGGACTGACTAGGGAGTTGGCCTAGTTTGATTTGGTATCAGGGCACCATATCTTTGGGCTTGCCCCATCTGTTGATGACATGAAGAAAATGATAGGGACTTCAAAAGTTTGTCCAGTGTAAGAGTATGGGTTAGCATAAGGGCACAAAATGTGTTTAACTTGCCCTAGTTATTGAAGAAAGGATTAAAAAAAGGAGGGGACTTTAGAGGTTTCTCTGATTTGAGGATCTGGATTGACACACTACCTCTGTTGAGAAGGAACGAAGAGGTTGAAAAATGATGGTGACTTAAAAAGTTTCCCTTATTTGAGGATTTGGATTGACACACTACCCAATTTATGAAGAGGTTGAAAAAATGACGGAGACTTCAAAAGCTTTCCTTATTTGAGGACCTGGATTAACTTTCAAATTGTGTTTGGTTTACCCCAATTATGGTAAGGCATGAAGAGGTTGAAAAAATGATGGGGACTTCAAAAGTTGCCCTTAGCGTGACCATGATGGTTAAGGTGAATTTGCCCTATCTTGGGATAAATGACTAGTCACATGAATGGTGAAATGACGCAACTGCCCCAGTTTGGATTTTGGAGAAAAAGGTTCGACAATTGTATGCAAAGGTTGGACAAGGTTTAGGTTGTGAGTAGAGGATATGATAGGAAATAAAGATGAAATCCATGAAAATGGTGAGAATAAAAAAACGAAGGAGGATGCCCCTTATCTAATTGATTAATCATGCTTATTTTAAGGAGCTTTTGGCACATGTGAATCAAAAATTGTCTTAGTCATTGAAAGCAAATCTCAAAACATGTTTTTCAATTTTTATTTTTCCTTTTTTTTTAACCACCCTTTCAGGTTTTTAGTTTAGCATGCATTTTTTTTTTATTTTCATGTTAAGAGATTTGCTCACAGTTTGCCTAGGATAGGATGCTCCTTTCATGTTGATCCTCCATGGAATAAATGAAGTAGGCTTTATGGTGGAAAGGTAATGAAAAAAAAAAAAGATGAGTCTGAAAATATCATGTTATATAGATTAGACAAATACTTCAAAAGATATGATATCAAATATTATTTATTCATTCAACCTACTGATTTGACTAAAGAATGTTTTGTCTTTTTTTTCCTAAACTACCCTCTTAGGTTTTCAATCTAGCAAACTTTATTTTCTACTTCGTTTTTCCTTTCTTTTCTTTTTCTTTTTTTTTTCAAGAAGGATTCAGGGACCACCCAACAGGTGTAGGCAATGATAAATTTGTCAAATCTACTCAGCGTAACGATTTGGGTAATGTTAATGTTGACCGAGCAAATCTTTCATTTTGGAAAAGTCGAAGGATGGATGTTTTCAAACCATGCGCACACAAATGTCTCAAAAGAAAAAAATCATTGTTCTTGATTAAACATTTGACCACAGAAAAGCGCGACACCCCTTATTCTTTTTTTGAAAAAAAAAATGAAGTGAACTTGACGATTTGCGAGAAAAACAAGTGACTCAAAATGTGACAATCTTGTTTTATTTCTTTCTATTCATTCTTGGAGACACCCTTTATTCATATGAGATGAGATGCATGATACAGATTAAAAAACTATGTACGGAACTCTTAATAAAGACAACAATTGAATGCAATGTGAGTTTGTGCCCCAAGAGGCACTTATTCACTTTGTATGCCTATGTGATTAAAGAGCACCATGCATGATATGCAACTAAGTGAAAAAAACCTACATGATATGTAATGCATGTGCCTCAAGAGGCATTTATTCACATGATATGATGATGAAATGTGATACACTTATTTGAAAACACCATGCATGATATGTAGAGTGACATAATGAAATGAATGTTCACGCCTCAAGAGGCGCTTATTTTCATGAGATGTGATGCATGATATAAAAATGATATGCATGATTGTGCCTCAATAGGCACTTATTCACATGTACGTTATGCACACAAAAAGATGAGGATTAAAGCAAACAATCTCCCTATGTGTCTTAGGAGAGGTTTGACGCTTAAGGTCTAAGGTGAAGTACATGCGCTCACTAGGGTGGTTTCCTAAACTTAATGAACAATGGTCACTAGAGCTATAGCCCACTTCAAAAGACCTCAACTGGGGCCAAGGAATCAGAAGTCCTAAATTCCCCGGAGTTCCGTACACTTACTTCTCACAGAGACAAGGATGTAGGGTTTCCTTGTACCAAGATGCTCATGTTCCAGACAACTTTGTTCCGAGAATACCACTTTCTAGAGGCCGCACTTACCAACCTCGTAGATGTTGGGAAGATATTTTTGATGCAATCAACAACGCACAACACTTGATATACATTACGGGGTGGTCTGTGTACGCTGAGATCATGTTGGTGAGAGATTCTAGGAGACCAAAACCTGGAGGAGATGCAACACTCGGTGAGCTTCTGAAGAAAAAAACACGTGATGGTGTTAGGGTTTTGATGCTTGTGTGGGATGATAGAACTTCTGTTCCTCTGTTCCACCACAGTTTCCCCAATTTCACCCCAGCTTTCTTTTTTAAAAACCCTAAACCTAATTTCGCAATTCTGATTTTTTTGAAAAATAATTCTCCCACCATAAATTATAAAATCCCTAAACCCTAATTTAATTTAACATTTTTTCTTATCCTAAACTAATTTAATTACAGCTGCCCATTCCACGTCAACGTTTTACTGCCAACTCACTGTTCAGCAAATGGTCAACCTTGCCAAGTCACTGTTCACCTAACGCCGTTTGTCCAGACTTGACGGAAAGGGCAAAAGTGAGACTTTTAAAGTTAAAAGGGGACCATTTTGAGATTTCCAAAAATACAGGTACCAATTTGAGATTTGGAGTCCAAAATGGGGACCAAAGACATAATTAAACCTATATTATATAAATATAATCAAAAACTAAAATACCAATCGCCAGGGTGAAACAACCACTGTATTAGTAAATAATCAAGACAATTAAAACTTTCCAATGCTATACAATTGCACCGTCTTTACATCCGCAAAACTAAGTTTTAGAAACCACACAAAAAAATTTAGTTTAATTTTTATATAAATATAAATATACATGTTTATTCTTTATCTTAACTTCTCCTTCTTTTAACCCCACAGCAAAATATTACACTGCCAAAAATACCATGCAACCAAACTACAAATTATTCTAACTTTTATACATAAAATAATATGATAGTAACAAATAATATGATATATATAATATGGCCATTACAATGTACAACACATTTAAAGCATACAAAATTTCTTTTTCAATAGGATATAAATTATTATATGTTGAACGCTAGTCCTAACAATCTTATAAAATACTATAAACTATCATACGTATATAATAATCTAACACTACTGTTATACTAAAACTCAAAACCCAAAGCATAAAATTATAATAATGATAAAAATCAAGACATCAAAATACCACTTTAAGCACACTACTATTATACAACAGCATAAACCCAAATCCAATGATAGATCTTGACTAATATTATTGGAGAAGCCAAAATAATACGTCCAAAATATACATTTAATTATTGCTGCTAATATAATAAAATTGAATACATAATTTAGTATAACGATAAGTAAAAAGAAATAAGACTAAAAATGAATATCTGGAAGAGTTGAATTTGTCCTGTTTTCATCTTCACCGGTAGCATCCCTTTTATTGCTTTTAAAAATGAATCTATTCTTTTATTCTTCATCAATATACATATTTTAAAAAAAAGACTAAAAAATAATTTATCATAATCTAATAAAAAATTGAGAGACGTAAATACCAAAAGAAAATTCGATGATAGTCAAACCACACTCGAATAAAAAATTAATATACAAGAAGCTCATTAAATAAATTATTAAACTAATACTTCACTATTAAGTGAGACAAAAGAGAATTATCTTCTTCTTTATTTCTTTGAGAATGGAAGACAACAACTTAGATATGAGAGCAGAAATAGTAAATATTTTTCTCTTCAGAAACAAAAGAAAATAGGTGAGAATGAGAGATGAAAACAATTTGTGAGAAACTCAAATCATATAATGGAACCACAATTAAAATCCGGTTATAAAAAAAAAAGACACAATACAATACTTTTTCTTCTATGTTCATAAAATAACAAACTAATATAAAAGAGATTCATTAAATAACTTATTAAACTAATTTGAACTCCGTATAACTTTTAAATTCATTTTTTAGAAGTCTTTGCTTTAGAGATTAACTATTAACTTTCTTTGCACTACCCCTATCAAGTTTCCTTGTAGTTTGAATTGACTCATTATCCTCTTCAGTATTAGAATCTTCCCCCTTATGAAGCATATTATCCTATTTAGAAGCTAATTTCAAAGCCTTTGCAAAACAAGCTTCCTTAGACATCAAAGAATTTGGAATTTCCTCAAAACTACTATTTGGTGAATGTAGTTGTTGTAAACCCTACAAACTATTTACAATGAGAGTGACATCCTCCAAAAAAGACATATCAGCCAAGGAATATGATGTGTCATTATTTTCCTCCATTCTACTAGCCTTTGTGTACCCATTTGATAGTTTTTCAGTTCTTAATTGTCTTTTGTTAGTTCATTTTCCTTATTTGGGCTTCATTGGGCCACTGTTCCGAATTTGGGTTAATTTCACATTATTTGGCCTAATTTTCATTTTTAATTATTTTTAGGTATTTTGGTGAAGTAATTTTGGAGCTTGGACATTTATCTTAAGGTAAAGAGAAAGTTGTCATGTGATTTCCACATCATTGCCACGTCTGCGCCATGTCAGTCAGCCCATCCACGTCATTGGGCCAACATTTTCAGCCCACAGTGGCATTTTTGTAATTCTGAGTGGAAGAATGACATTTTTGTAATTATCTGAATCTATGGTGATGTGACCACGTATAGGAAGGTTGACTTTTCGTTTTCCAGTACCCATCATCTTCTCCACTCTCCATTTTTAGGTTTTTGAAGCTTTGAAGGTGACCCATGGAGGCACATGCTTATTTTTCACGTTTTCCACTCATTTTTTACGTTTTATGAGTCATAGACAACACCTATTGGTTGTATTCACGTTTTCTGCACCTTGGGTAACATTTACATTGAAGCATTTAATTTTTTGTTGGTTGTTTTCGTTCTTGCCCCTTTCTCTCCTTGCACATTTTCGTTTGCTACACCAATTTAGGTTTTCTGCACCAATTTATACTCATTTGAATGGTTGAATCGCAATTTATGTTGAACCCTAACTTGGATTCCATGAGGAACTAACTTTTTGCATTGATTCCTTGATGAAATTGAAATGAAACCATGAGATTGTTGGTCATTTTTGGGTTGTGCGGATTTGACTCTGTTTCAGGTTGCGTTTTGATGATAAATACGTTTTTGATGCATGCTTAATCTCAAATTCGTGTTTTGTGCACATTAATGGCTCGTATTCATGCTTAATGTTTATGGGTTCTGTCACATCTTGCTTCAATCTGTGGGTGTTAACTACCTGAAATTTGTTGTGCTTAATGAAATAATGAATCCATGGTAATTTTTGCTTAGTTGATTACTTAGGGTTCATGAGAGCAAATTGAATAGAACAATTAATTTGGTAATCTGTTATTCGTGGACTTTCAATTGAATCAAGAAATCATTGCATTTTTATATAACTCTTAAATTTCTCTGCAATTTTGGGAATTAAATTTTGTGCTAATCCATCAAACCCCCCATTCGGTGTTGTATTTAATTCTGGAAATTAAGTTGTGGACGAAAATATTGGTCGTTGGGAGACGACTTGGTTCAACTTTCACATACTACATTTAATCTATTTTAATTTGGTGGGGTACGACCTCTATCAGAATCAGACTACATTACTACACCACTGGTAGTAACGTCTAGATTCTTAACAAGAGAAAGTCCATTCAAAACACATATATTATCATTATTAACCACCACTGGTTCAAGTTGTCACTCAATAGTATGTTATACCATAACATGTTTCACTATAAAAGGTGGAACCACGAGCTCAATCATCAACTCCACCATAGGCTTTACCATAAACAAAACCACAGGCTCCACCATAGGCACAAGTTTCACAATAGACAAAGGCTCTACTGTAAGACATAGGAAAAATAAATAAATTTCAACAATGGTAACTTAGGTGTGAGTATTATTATTTAAAGTAATAAATAATTATTTATATAGAAGTAAAGTGTAGCATAGTTGGTTAGATCTCTTGGTTAAGGTTGGGAGATCACTATGCATTTGATGCGATTTATGTCTTTTTATTAGATATGCTTATGTGTGTAATTATTGTTTGTAGTTTTTGTTGTGCATATGAATAACAAGATAAATATGATAGTCTCTTTGGTTTAGAGTGGTTGTTTGGAACTTTAAGGTTGCATGTTCAAACTTTGGTTAGGATAAATATAACTATTGTTGTTTTTAGCTGTTTTGTGGTACTGTTGAAATAAAGGATCTTTAAGGAGGTTTAAGTGCATAATTGAAGTTAGGTAATCATTTTTATTTAATTTTAATTTGACGGGCAAATGAGAAATAAGAAAAAGGAAAGTAAGTTAGAGTTTTTGTGGCTGAACCTTAGGATAGGAATTTCTAACGATAAAAGAAAAAAGAAAAGATAGCAAAGGGTGAGTGCTAAATTTTTTAAGACAAATTAGGAGTGGTAACAAGGTAGGTTTGAAAGAGTGAGTAGAGTTTTGAAAGGGCAAGCGAAGCATGAAGAAGGAAGGAGTTTAGAGCAAAGTCAAGTCTGAATTGTTCAAGAAATTCCAGGTAAATGGAGTTAACCCTGTTTGAGTGTTGAATCATTGGATCTTGTTTTTTTTATGCTCATTAGAATGAAAAAGGATTAGAGGTGGAATGTTGTTGTCGAAATCAATTTGTTTAGTCTAGGAAAAAAATTGGTTTAAGGAGCTTTGATTCATAATGGAATTATGTGCATTCAATTGTAAAAGGATGATGGATGAAGGTGAAAATTAAATTGGTCTATTTTGTTTTGATAATGGACAAGTGAAGCTCACTATGGAAATATTAATGACATAATTTTGTTTATGGGTGTTGTTTTAGGTAATAATTTATGTGCAAAATTATGTTTGGGTGTGTGGTCTATAAATTACAATGTTGTGAAGTTTATAAGTTTAGTTTATGAGTGCAAAATTATTGGTTCATTATGGTTGTATGTATTCGTAAATGAAATGGATTCTCATAAGAGCACGACTTAATTGAGTGCATGTTTAAATTCATAATGTGTAGTTTTCTCTTCACAATTGTTTAATTATTTGATTGAATCTTTGTTGCGATGTTATGAAATGCACCTAGAATGGAAGATTGAAAGGTATGGTTTGAATTTTTGTGAATTGTTAAGTGTGGATTAGTGTGGTACAATGCTATTTGGTGTATTTCCAAGTTGGGTGTTTAAAAATTCATAAAATTGCGCAATTTCACTTTTACTTTTCGTATTCTGGAAATGGGAGTGGCACTAGGCAGTAGGGTTGGTCACTGGGTGAGATCAACTAGTCGTTGGGCGACTACGTATTTTTTTTGTTTGCATAGTTTCGGTAAAATTAAGTTTCCCGGTCTGATAACCATTGGCTTAATGTGTCACGAACTATTGCATGATGTTGTTTTTCATATTATGACGAGTGTGCATTTTTTCTAGTTTGCGCAGTTTTGGAAAACTTAAGTTTCCTTATTCATTAACCGTTGGATTGAGCTTAAATAATTTTTTAATTTAAATACGGGTAGTGGAATAATTATAACATTTAATGCGAGAGTTATGACAAGGAATAATTCTAGCTTAAGTCGTTGAGAGTACTTAGTTATGTTGAGAGGTTTTTGGTTCGAGTCTTATGAATGCCATTAGTATGCTTATTTAATTGTTTTAATATTTTAGTAATATGTTTGATCATTGTTGGTTGGTTGGTTGTGCATTGGCTTGGCAATTGGTTGGTTGTCTGTTTGAACCTTGACTTACGCGGAACAAGTTCCTTTTGTCAAATTTATTTTTTACGTGAATGGGAGAGATCAAGAAACCCTAGCCGTCAAAGGGGGCAGTTGGAAGGGGTTGAGAAACCACTTGGTAATGGCACTTGAATGGCCCTTAAACCATATTTTAATTCATTTTTTGTTTTTTTATTTATTAATTGAATTAATTAATAGGTGAACATGGTAGGGGAAATGAGGTTTTTGAGAACTAATAAAGAGGCTAAGTTCAACTGGGAAAGGAGGAAATTTGTGCACCTAAAAGAGAGAGAGAGAGAGAGAGAGAGAGAGAGAGAGAGAGAGAAAGTTGGGGTTTGGAAACCATTTTTGGAGTGGAAGCAAGAGCTAGAGAGGTTTCGGGATAAGGACGCACTCTAAGCAGGAATTTGGAGTAAGGAATCTAGATTAGAGGAGCTCCTTTACATGTATACGCATTTTATGATGTTTTCACAGCATAATGCGTGAATGTGGTGCCTTTGCATGATCCAAATTTCTCTTTGTTTTTGCATTTCTGGAAAATTTCCAGAAATCGCCTACTGGCTATGAAGGCCCGTCAGGCGATAAATGAGCGTTGGACCCATTTTTGGGTTTTTGAGATGAATTGTCTGGCAGTTGATTGTTAACATGTTCTCCAGTTTGACCATTGTGATCTTCGTTTAGAAATCTGTATTTTAAGAAATGTGTCACGAACAATTGCGTGTCATTGTTTTTCGTATTCATTCGAGCATGTATTTTTTTTTTTGCGTAGTTTTGAAAAAAATGACTTTCTTTGTTCATTAACCGTTGGATGGAGCTGAAATGTTGACAGTTGATTAATAACATGTTGTTCTTTAGTTTGATTGTTGTGATTTTCATTTTGGAGGTCTGTAGTATGAGATATATTCCACAAACGATTGGTTTTTTTTAGGTTAAGTTCATTGATACTTGATGAGTTCATATTTTTGCCCTCGTTTAATGTTTAAATTTGGGAATTTATTGAATTTTAGTGCTCAAAATATTGATCTAATCAGAATTCGTGATAATTGGGCTTAATGAGTTTGTGAGATAAAAATAGCTTAAAAAGTGATTTTAATTGCATGAAATATTTTTGGATATTCCAACGTTTGTTGATGCAACTAAAGTTAAATTTGATTCATTAAAAATGTGAAATTAAATTATTCAAAGTTACAAAATTGGGCAAAAATCAGTAATTTTGGAAAAAAATAAATTAGAAGCGATATGCATCCCTAGTTTTTACTGATACACTCCACCTTTTCAAAATGGGTCACACAAGACATACTTCTACACCCCTGTCATTGTTTATTTTCACCCCTCTTTCCACTTATAAACTGGACGTACTTAGATGCTACCATGTGGCAATCCTCCACTTTTAAATATGCCCAACCACATGTTGACATCTTGCAGCATCATAACTTACAAAATTAGACCAATTAGGTGTTGCCACGTCATTATCTTCAACCTTTCATCAGAAACGACCACAACCCACCATGGCAGCCTCTACGTTCATGTCAAAACCACCATCAAGTCGCTGGAAAAGTTGTAGCTCACCATGCATCTACAAATATTTAATAAAAATGTCAATTTTATTAAGAATATCATCATAAGTTGTATACAAAGATTAAATTGAGTGTCAATCTAAGGAGGGACAATATTGCTTCACTTATATTGAAACTAAAAACAAATATAGGGACCTAATTGAGTCATTTTGACATGTGGCACAACTGTGAAGTGACACGTATAAAAAATTTAAAAATTTAAAAAAAATTTAAAAAATTTAAAAAAAAAAACAAAAATTGACACATGGTGTTGACTTTAACACCGTCTGGTCAAACTTAACGGCGATGACCAAATTGAATCATTTTTAAGAAAATGAGAACCAAATTGAGATAACAAAAAACTTGAGGACCAAACTGAAATTTCTTGACAAATAGAGGGACCAAAATAATATTTTAACCTAATATTTAATTGAGAATGTACTTTGGTTAAATTTACTATGATTAATCTACAAAGTTCTTGTTTTTGATTGAGAATTTAATTTGGCTAAAAGTGAGAACGCTAAGAAATTAATTGAGAATTTACATTGATTAATTTGCAAATCTACAACATTAATTAATTGAGCAATAATATGTAGAAAACCAATGATGAATCCTATTTTGAAAAAGTAGTGGAATGAATCTATTTTTTTATGATTTTTTTATTTATATATTTTTTCCAACTTTATTTCTTGTTTTATTTTATTAACCCTTTTGTATAGTTTTTATAAGAGCTGATTTGTTAGAAATCAATTCTGTGTTCGTTGGGAGACGACTTAGGGTTGACTCTACAATTTCTATTTTCTTGTTTACTATCTTAGCAATACTTAAGTTACTATAGTTCAGTACTATTAATTTGATCATGTCAATGACAACGTTATCAAATTTGATTTGTTATGATAATTGTGATAGGTCTCTGTTTGCAGTACTTGGATGTTTGGATAGAATGAGATTATGTTATTTTCTACGTATGTATGTATATGATTGTGGTGTATGTAACCATCAATTTAGGTTGATTCTTTTAAGAAAAGAACTTTGGTGAGTCAGGTAAAAGGGTATCTTTTAACCATAAGGCATTGACATGAGCTTAGCAAGAGTGCTCTACCTAAGGCTTTGGTGAGCAGGTAGAGTTGATGCTTGTAAGTCTTATGAAAAGTAGACCTAAGAGACTTTCAAAGAGGCACTAGTGTGCAGGAAATGTAATGGTAATGGAGGGTTATAAGCATGAAGATGGACTCATGTGGTATCATGAGCCTTGGTTGAACATACTTTAAGAGATAACTTCATCTTCTTCTTGTTTTCTTCATTTCTGAGTTGTCTTTCATTATTTTTCTTCTTGTCTTGAATTTCTATCGATTGCAATTGTGTTCTATTGTCTTCTTCTTTTGGTTGAATTCATTTGCTTCATTTTGAACCATCCATATGTGCTTTTAAGTGTTTTTTTTTTTCTGTGTTTGGCCATGACCTTTTTAACTTTTATTGAGTAAGTTCTTCATTTTGTTCGGTTGAATTGTTCTTATTTTGAGTCATTTTGATTTTATGATCCATATGTTTTATCTAGTAGTCATGTTTAGTCTTTACATGACCTGAATTCCTTATTTTAGCCTTTTAATTTTGCTATCTTCTTTGTGTGGTGATTTGTGCATATAATTCAGATTGTGGTGCAGTAATTTTGTTTATAAATGAACTGGTGGAGCTCCAAAGGTGCATGAAGAGCTCCATGGGCAGCGGAAATGGATGAAGGAACGGAGGCAAGTTGGAAGGCACTTGCAAGCAATAGAAGGTGAAAGAGGTGATAGGATTTTCTAATCTATGCTAGCCTAAGGAAGGTGGCTAGAGGTAGAGAGAGGAAATCTCTAGAAAGTGGTGACTCTCAAAGGCAATAGAGGGAGGAGTGCTCTCAACTCAAGTTGCATCTATTGCTTAAAATTT
>Ga0214544_1000423_pt1 | contig 76035 bp, 36 predicted proteins | sample CNSS3metaG_FD_160074 | JGI IMG/M metagenome (GOLD analysis project Ga0214544, IMG submission 160074) | Root nodule microbial communities from cowpea collected in UCLA plant growth center, Los Angeles, California, USA - CNSS3 | ecosystem: Host-associated > Plants > Roots > Nodule | place: USA...
TCATTACTCTCATTTGGTGTGTTTGGTTGGAGGTTACTGCCATTATTTTCACAGAGGAGCATGTTTTTCTTTGCATACTAGATTTAGGATTGTGTATTTTGCTCTTAAATAGCTTATACATATTTTCTCTTCATAGAGAATGTGTGGCTGATGGATATTTAGTGGAAAACTATAGTACTATTAGTAGATTTTTTTTTCTCTTATGTTTTTGATAGAGTTCATATATGCAAAGGAAACTTAAATGCATACGAAACAAGACAACAATTGGAGTTGAATCTTATCCTTGCATTAAAACTGGAAATCATTTCTTGAGAGGCTTGAATCAATGACTCTAATCACAAGATCAATATAGAAGAAGAACAAGTGTAGGATCTAGAATTCTATACTAGAACAATGTAGAATTCAAGCTAGCCAAATAAAATCATTAACAAGAACATAACTATGGATAGAAATGGATTAGGATAGAGTTGAACTAAAAATTATAGAGCACAAGGACATGAACACAAATTAATGGAGAAAAGGTGGAGGAGGAGAATACTTAAATGGTAGAAGAAACTGGTATGCTACTTGAATTTGAAGTTGCATCTTCATCTTCATGATAAGCAACAAGGAAGAGTAATCACTTGGACTACTAAAAATCAAGATAAAACTCATGGTTGAGAACTACTCTCACAGCTGCTTCAAACTCTCAATTTTTCATATATTTCAGAAGTTATTTTCGAAAGAAAGGCATTGCTATACTTAACCACTCATGCTAGCCTTGGCTGAGAATATTACAGGAAAAAGAGAGGGAGATTCGAAAATTTAAATTTAAATTTGTTGCTTGCACTCCATTTCTGATATCCATTCTACTGTATTTGTTTTTTGTTTTGAATATGTGTATGATTTCAGTAAGGTATTTCTTACATTTTAACGAGCTTATAACATTATGGGATTGTCTATTGACCATAATTTTTCTATAATTTGTATTATTTAGTTATTGAATCGCTTTTCTTCATCTTCTATAGAATGGACCGTTAAAAAGACATCTTTCTGTTTCTGGTTAATAGGGATTGCATGAACTTCAGAAGATTGCTCAAAGGTTTGAAGAGAAGATTTTTAGTGCTGCAACAAGCCAAGTACATATTTGATTATAGATTTATCAATTTGTGATTATGTTTACAATTACATTCAATATGAAAGATTGATGGTTTAATGGGATATTTCCTTATTTCAGTCTGATTATCTACGGAAAATATCATTGAAGATGCTTACAATGGAGACTAAATCCCAGGGCGGCATGGCCAACGCTCCAAATCAAGGTGGTCCAAGTAATAAAACTCCCGATCCAGGTTAGCTTTTTATGACTTTGGCATAGTGGCTATATTCACATTCTAACGTGATTTGACTTGGAGTTGTCTCAAGTTCAACATAAGTTGTTGGGACTGTCTTGTGTCCTATTGGTGCGAAGTATTGTTAACATTTGATTTTTGTCTGCTAGTGTTACATATGATCCTGGTAGTTGTTTTTGAAAAAATGTTCCTTTTAAACTTTTCCATTGATATCAACCTTTTAAATTTATCTGTTAAGAACATTGCAATGTCTCTATCTAAATCCGTTGTGGACTTGTAATTTTGGTTTCCTTTGCCATTCATGCTTTTTGCCATGCCGACTTTCGTATCTAAAGTGAAATTTATTTTTAAATGTTTGGTTTGAATTTGAACACCAAATACATGTATGTTTTTTTTTTTATTGGATTAGATTGTATGTGGATTTGAACTAAGTGATTGATTGCCAAAAGGTAAAGGATACAAGTGTTGTATCCTACATCATGAATCTTTTGTTAATCTTGAGTTTAAGCCTTCGACCAAAAAGGGGACATTGAAATTACAAATCTAGGTGTTGGTTGGGTAACCGTTTGACCAAAATTGATAGGGCAAGGAAGGTGGGCCTAGACACTCACAGTAAGCACAAGGTTTATAGAGTGCATGAAAGGAGAAAAAAGGGTGTGAAGAGTAGTGTTGTGGTGGCAAAAGATGTAACCGAATCAATTAAGGAATGAGAGGAGGGATAGGGAGAATATAAGGAAGTAAAATAAGAGGTAGTGGGGAGAGAAAAAAATCTGGTTAGGAGTGGGAATGTTGTTTCCTTGAAGGAGCTTGCTCTGTGTCAGTAGGATTGTTAACCCTACTGTATTTCTGATACATTTTTGAATAATAATATTGGCTTTATTTAATCCATTTTTGTTGGATCCCTAACAAAAATCAATCTAATTGTGAATGGACAATACAAATTACACAAAAAGGAAAAATGTGATGAAATGCTTAATTTTTGAAAGTTCAAAAAGCTTGAACCACATTGTTAACTTTTTATTCCCTCTGAAGGCCAGCTTGTATCCATTATTACAGGTAGTTTTGCTTGTTCATACAGTTGCTTTCTTTTATTTGGACCTTTCTTGCTTGCTTAATAGCTTTTTGGTAACTTCAACTTCTTGTTAGGTTGCAAAATTCCAATTGTGTGTTGTTAACATTCATTTGGATCTTGATGTTATATCTTAAGCTTTTTGTGGGTTTGTTTGTCTTAGCCAATCAATGTTTATTTAATAGGGCTTGTAATTCCATCTCAAGTTCACAATCTTGGGCAACAACATTCTATTCCTATGCCCAATCAATCCCAGGCATGCCAACAACTTATGCAAAATAATATTGTCGCACTGATTTTTACTTTTGTTCATAATTCCATACCATAGATTGTTCCATAGATCTCCCATTCAACCGGCCAAGACACTGAAAACACAACAAATCAATGAATCATAGTAAAATTGAAACTGAAATGACTGAACAAAATTGAATTATAGTCATCTAATTAAAACTAAATTTTCTCTGAATTGTTTTTGAATAACTATATGAATTGTTTGAACTATTACCAATGGACATAAGATTATGAAATTGAAGTAGTTTTACTTCAAGAAATAAAGAGTTTTTCTTTTATGTACCTTGTTACCAACCAAAAAAGGTCAGATCTCATTGGCTTTGTTTTAGATAAATATTCTCCTCCATATATTTTTTTCTGGCTCCTATTTTTCTTACATTTCTATAGATTTAATTCTAGGATGTCTAACTAATTATGTTCTCTATAAAATAAATCAATTCATGCATTTGTATTCAATGTAAAAGATAGAACTTTGGCACAATGCACACTTTAAACATAAAACAGAATAGATAAATTCTGATGTGATTTTATATGAAAAAAGAACTAATCTTAAGTAGTTATTTATGGCACAAAAGTTCACGATAAGTAAAGCAACACATGTTCTTATTTAGTAGTATCTAAGCTAAAGTTCACGATAAGTAGTTATTGTTTTAGTTTTATTAGACCACAAAGTGTTTTATCTGATCTAGCGATAACTATAGCTGTAAGGTCTCCCTTGGTGTTTAGCTTAGATACTACTAAATAAGAACCTGTGTTGCTTTACTTATCGTGAACTTTTGTGCCATAAATAACTACTTAAGATTAGTTCTTTTTTCATATAAAATCACATCATAATTTATCTATTCCGTTTTATGTTTAAAGTGTGCATTGTGCCAAAGTTCTATAACATAAGTAGTTAGACATCCTAGAATTAAATCTACAAAAATGTAAGAAAAATAGGTGCCAGAAAAAAAAATATGGAGGAGAATATTTATCTAAAACAAAGCCAATGAGATCTAACCTTTTTTGGTTGGTAACAAGGTACATAAAAGAAAAACTCTTTATTTCTTGAAGTAAAACTACTTCAATTTCATAATCTTATGTCCATTGGTAATAGTTCAAACAATTCATATAGTTATTCAAAAACATCAGAGAAAATTTAGTTTTAACTAGATGATTATAATTCAATTTTGTTCAATCATTTCAGTTTCAATTTTACTATGATTCATTGGTTTGTTGTGTACCAATCTTACCTGAGAAACATCTACTACTAAAAGAGCACCCTACACCAACCTAATACTTTAGGTACCAATCTTTTCCTAACCTTACATTTCTACTCAACACGTTCCTAACCTAACAACCATTATGCCCGCAAAGAATCTCAATTAAAAGTAACCAGTATCATGTTAGTCAATGTGTAAAACAAAATCCTTTAGTGTAAGCTCATTGACACTAGCATTTCATATAATCAAGCTTCAACTCAAATTGCTTCCGTCAATTTTTGAAAATTAGTTGCCACACTCCAACATATTTTTCTTCAAAAATTAAACCAAAAACTCAAATGACCTAAAATCAAATAAAATCAAAGCAAAAGTGAAAACATAAACCAAATGAAATCAAAACAAAAACGAAAAAAAGATCCCATTGATTTTGTTACTTTGTTCTCCTTTCCCACCCTTTTCATTTTGATATTATCTCTGTTTTTATCTTTTTCAGGCTCTTGTATCTGGATGTTCTGCAGGAGGTTTAGATACTATTATACATTGTGATGAATTTCGGGATTGTTTGCTAGAACCACGAGTAAAATAGTAGATTCTGCTAAACTATAAGGAGAAAAATGTTGTAAACAAACTCTGCAGTGAGGCATTGTGCTTTCTCTTTTACGATATCCTCCCTTTATTGACACAAACTGCAATCTTTTATTTGCAGTTCATTGGAGGATGTGCAAGAGATTGTGGCAACATGAGGCGATTGGCTTGCTCCACCTGCAAAGGAACCAAGTCTATTAGAGAAGAGGGATTACTTGGTACGAAGCCTGTTAAGGATTTATTTGAAACACTTGATCACACTGAATCACAGGTCAAGCAGATAACATGTGTAAAATGTGAAGACAAAGGTTATTTTTCATATCCTGATTGTTCTAATCTATAATCACTGTGGTTTATCTTCTCTGCCTCCAATTATAACAATGTGAATTATGCTTATAACTCCTCATACGTGCATTTGTTTGGTGTGTAGAAGACAATAACAAATAGTGAAATGATAATGTGGGAGCAATAATTCTTTATTAATAAAACTTGAATAACAGGGTTAGAAAATTTCGACAAAGTATTTTTAATAGTATGAATTTTGAGCTCTTCTCCATTTGTCAATTTAGAGCTCTGATTTTGTGGAAAAATCTGTGGACCTAGCAGCCAGAGAATTAATAGCATTCAAATTCATTGATTTTAGTTTTATTATATTAATTATATCTATAACACTTTCTTTTTATATAATTTCTTTGTCATGTGAAACTGGTCCATAATAGAACAAAATCTGTTAATAGTTAATTGAATGTTTTTCATATTGATGTTTGAATCTAAATGATGAGAAACATTCATAAACTATTGGACTTCTTTGAGTTATTTAGACCACTCTAACTGCATTCCTATTCAATGACAATTATTTGTTGCGGCTGAATTATTTCTTCCTATACTTTTCTGAGAATATTTTTTACTTGTGTGTGCAGCCATTGGCAAGTGCATTGGACTTGCTAAACATAGAGATGGTCATTGGGAGTTGGCAATTGCCCCAGGTGTCTCACCATCATCAAGAAATCAGCATGCAGCGGTTTGATTCAATCTATATTATTTTATTCTCATTTTTCTTCAGTGGCTACATCACAGAGTTGTGCGCAATATATTTTCATTAACAGTGAAAAGTATTCTGCATACAAGTTTACTTCAAATATATAGGCACATTTTTTGTTTTGTTCAATTTTCTCCAGGTGGTTGTTGCTGCAGAGACTAGTGGTGCATTAGGTGAATTTGGTCGATTCACAATTATATAATGTCATTTTCTAGATTTTATTTCATTTTATTTATGTATTTAAATCACTCCAGATTACTAGATTGTTTGTTTTAATGGAAATAAACAAGGAAATTGTTGTCAATGTGAGTTTACTGTGACAAATGGAACATAAAAGGAGGGGAAAGAATATAAAACTATTTTTAATACTGAAAGATTTCTTGCAATGATTGATTGATTAATTTTAAATGGGGCTGCACTAGAATCAAATCAATTGCACAATTAGTGTGATTTGGATCTAGGAAAATTTTCTTGGCTAGTACACGAGCACTAATTGTAGTTCGCCAAGAGCTTGTAATTGTATTTTCGTGGACACAAGTTTATAAATACAGGAGTTAGATTATTTATAGAACAATATTTAATCTCATTTTCAGCACAAGTAAATGTGCCTCCTCAGCACTGCTAAAATGTTACTTATAACCATTGTTTTTATTGATTATCTTATTGCTTGTTATGGTTGACACGGTGTTTTGAACTATGTGGTTTGGTTTCTTTGTTACAATCTTGTTGCAGAATTTTGATGAGGTCTAGGCTACTTACGGTCTTTTTCTTGTTGCAGAATTTTGATGATGTCTTGATTCCTGAAGACCATGTAAGTAGGAGCTATAATGACACTTACTATGTAGACCCTCAGACTGTTTTAAGATGCCACACAAGTGCTCATGAGGCAGAATTATTGAGAAGTGGTCACACTCATTTCCTTGTTACAGGAGATGTTTATCGTAGGGATTCAATTATTTGCAGCAACAGACTTAAAGAAATGCCTTGAGGGTCTAGCAAGTCATTTATTTGGTATTTTGAAATGGCCGGTAGACATACTTCATTATTAGTTGCTGCATTTTAATATTAATGAGGCTTTGTAAGATGAATTAGTTGAAGCGAAGAAACTAATCAATTTAAATCTTGTAGATACTTCATCTTTACTGCACATGTCAATGCATGCATTTTGTATTGTTCAAAAACACTCTTCAAAATATTATTTAGTGTAGATATTTGCTTTATGACTTTTAACTTAGGGGTGATGGAAGTTCTGGAAATATCCACTTCGAGGGTAAGGTTGAATACGTTTGACCTCTCTAGACCTGACACTGATAGGAGTTCTGAGCTTCCCTTTATGTTTTAACCTGTTCCAAAATTTATTAAAAATTGTAGGATAATATAAAATAAATACATGTGCATAATTTATAGTCTTCCTTAGTGCAGTATTTGGATACAAAGGACAGGGGAAGAGGGATTCTAATGGAAAGCATGAGTGTGTTAATGAAGAAATTTACCAGTATATACTTAGAAGAGTCAAATCAAGCTATTAGTTTAAGAGTAATTTGTTCTAATTAGTCAAAGCAAGAAACCATCTGTTGTGACCACACAAATTCATGATGTAGTCATCTTGAGATTCATAGTGTTATTTGTTTAGTTCTTTTTGTAATATCGTCTCTAATGTATTGCTTGCTTTTTTATTTTTTTATACAGTTTTCCGAGGGTCAATTGCGAGTCAAATTTAAACCATTTTCAAAGGTAACGGCTACATGTCTAAATGGCCGCCTATACTTGGCTCATTTGTAATAACTTTTTTCCGAGTATGTTCACGTCTAGGAATATCTCTTATTCTTATTCCTTAATGTGTCCTGCAATTGAAACTAGAAAGCTAGATGAGAAATATTCATGTGATTGAAAGTTAAGATGGTCTACAGTTAGCTGTAGACTACATTTTTCATGGGTCTACTGCTTTACTATGTTAAAAGCCTTGTAATGAATTAAATTTGGATAGTTAGTTATTTTGTACTAATAACAAATTTATTGTCGTGAAATGATATCCATCTTCTATATTCTGCTAAGAAGGCATTTAACTAAGTAATCTTTCAAGATCTTGTCATTTATGTTCTCAGCATGTCTGACTGTCTTTATTTTTATCTTTAGTGTTGAAGAATTTATATTTTTATTTCAATGGACACCTTGCTAAAATCTTGTTAGAACATTCTAATTCTTTTATGTTTATCTTTGAAGTATCCTCCTTGTTACAAGGACATGAGTTTCTGGATCAGTGAATCATTTACTAAACAATCTGTGTGAAGTGGTCAGAGGGATAGCAGGGGATCTCGTAGAGGAGGTACATCTTTGAATAATTTGGCAGAACTTCTTTTCGACATTAAAACATTTGTTTGCATTTGTATTTAGCGGTTTCTTTATGTTCAATGGCAACAAAGTGCGTATGAAATTAGCTGATCTAGTGTCGTTGACCACGTTGACAATAATTTTGGATGCTGCATCTTTGGCTTTGCAATAAATCACCAAATTACCATACCCATATTATAAACCTACTAAAATCATTCAACCAGAAGCTTAAAGCTTCACTTGCCACAATATTTTATAGGTTGAAATTGATATGAAAAGGAAAAATGGAGTTCTGCTTTAGGGAATAAGTTGCCAAACCAAAACACTAGAAATGGCCTGTGCAATCAACATCTTGACTTGACAAACAAAGGCCATAACATGTATCTTAATTCGATGAAAGACTACATAGTGGCAGCGGCTATACTGCTGGATCAGATGGAGATTCCTTAGTAGGCCTTAAGCAAGGCTGGTGCATTATGAGGAGTTTATGAGAGAAAAAAGAGAAAGAAGAAGGAAGATAATTAAGGAGGCATGTGTGATACAGACCCAAATACAATTAAGTGAACTTGACAGCTTCAAATAAATGTTGGACCTAGTTGAGGGCATCCTGTTCATCATTTTACGAAATATACACAGTTGTTAAGATAGGGAAAACAACTAAAATAGTCACAACTCCACCTTTATTAAAAGCTAAGTAGTAAAATGTGGCCGGTTAAGATCTAAAAATTCAGGTGTTCATTGAAAACTAAATGCTCTGGTTGAAAGTAGTAAAATGCCGAGTGATCATGGGAATTTGTGTATTCTTTCATTGTTCTGGTTGTGATATTGGTGTTTAAGTCTTTTTTATTTGAATATCAACGTTGATAACCCCTTTATAGATTGCTGATTTGTTAATCCATTGTTCTTCTTTGACCTAAGTAGTTTAACTAGGATTGCTAACCTTGGAGAAATTGTCTTTTTAGATTTGAGTGTATACTACATGACTTTTATGCTTGTTTGGTTTTAGCAAATAGGAAACTGGTGTTATTTTCGTCCTTTTTCAGTATTTTAGCATCTTCTATAGACTATTATTATTATTAGGGGCACAACAGAAAACTAATAGAACTTGATTTCATGGCAAGTGGTTAGAGTGTGGCTCTTGAAATTGCCAGGTGTTGCAGTTGAACTTAAAGTTAATGATAACAGTGAATTAGTTAAAGTTAATCTTACATAGATACCCTTTATAAGTTACAAACCTAAAGCATCCAAGTCTTGTGCTACATCTGGTATCAAAACAAACTAGTTTCCTTTGTTTAAGATTTTTATAGATCAGGGGATTTGAATCAATAGTGAAATTATATCCATTTCACGTGTTTTCTTATAAGAATTAGATTTTTTTTTTTTCATTTATATCTCCTCGAAATTTATGGAAACCTTGGATTATTAAAACTAGATTTTGTCTAATAATGCAATATAAGAGAAAAAAGTTAATTCTAGAGTTAGTCTAATAATTAATAAATACGTTTTGAAATTTTTAAAAATTTAAAAAATATTTTAAATAATTTTTGGTAGTTTTTAATTGTGAAAATATGATATATTTTGTAGTGATTTTTAATCGTCAAAATATGATATATTTTGTGACGACTTTTAATCATTAAAATATGCTATATTAAATGACGACGGTTAGAATATAATATATTTTGTGTCAGTTTTTAACCGTAAAAATATGATAAAATATGATAAAATATAATCAAATTAGATTATATTTTTTAGCAGTTTTTAATTGTTAAAATATGATAAAATATAATCAAATTAGACTACATTTTGTAGTGGTTTTTAACCACTATAATTTTTTTTTCTTTTCTGATAATAATACCAACGGTTAAAATATTTTTGTCAAATTGTTTTTGACATGTGTAATTGTGACGGTTATTTTAAAGAAAAATAAATTTATTTGTGACGGTTTTTAACCGTTAAAACTGGTAATTTTAAGCTTCACAAATAACCATTTTTTTTGTAGTACATGGATGTAAAAATCTGCTTCGTAAATCAAATATATTACCCTCTAAACGACTACCATAATAATTAACATTCTCATAATTAAAATGAGACAGTATAATTTCTCATAAAAAGATGAAATTTAGGTATATTTTTTAAGGTTATGACTGAACCCTTGCCATTGAATGGACTGTGTAAATCACAGTATTTATTTATGGGTAAGGTCATTTTAAAGACTGAAGCATAACGACGTTCATCTTCAGTCTTCAGGCAAATTCGATAACATTATAGGATAGTGAGTCCACTTGGATGTGTGTTTTTTCTTCACTGTAAGTAGCTGCCCTACTAACCTTAGGATAAAACAATTTTTCCCTAAAGAAAGGGTGTCAACATTGGGAGGTTTATTTTTTCTAAATAAAGGGTGTTAACTTTGGTTAGTGTATTTTCTCGCTCCCTTTCCTAATTTATTTATATTAATTTATGCATTTTCTTGCAAATATTGAATTTATTACTTTAGGTTCTTGCAATTTAGGCTTCTAATTCATTTTCCCGCACTTCTAATTCATTCCATTATGTGTCTAAACATCTTGCAATTTAGAAATTCTATTGGATTTGGCTGTAGGTGCGGTGAGAAGCAAGGAAACAAAAGTGGAACAAATAATTATGTTCTTCAGATAAGGTAATTCGTACTTCTGTATGAATAAAATTTTTATGAGATATTATGTTGGCTAACCGTGTAAGTGTAATTGTATGGTTAGAATTGTGTAAGAGTGTGATGATGAATTAGTTAGTGAATCTTGGAGTGAAATCATATCGCTTAAGAAAAAATTGGCTGTGTTGAGTGTGAATTTAGGGATAACATAACATTAATTGATTTTTTAATATATGTTAATTATTATAAGAGCATGTCTATTCAGCTAATGCAATATCTTTGGTTGTGCTAGAGAAATTAGACTTGGTGAGTTTATTTCCCTTAAAAGTTTGACATGGTAGGAGTAATTAGAAAATAGAGGTTCTCATAATTATATTTTGCAGATTTAATGATGATTTTTTTTCATAGTGATGCCTGCAGAAAATTATTATGAAATAAATTTCATTTATGTATTATGTTTGTATTTAGTCTATTAGAAGATGATAGCTATCTTAATTATTGTTATAACTAGAATTTATGTAGAGTAATTGAGTGCTTGATTTCTAGTGAATGACTTTTGAAAAAATTAGGTATGAGTTTTTAAACTTAGAATTGTGTTTTAGAAAGATATGTTATGTCTTGTAGCCTAATTGTGATGAATTATTATGCTAGTTAGAAATTTAAGTGTGATTGTATGATTAGAATTATGGAGTAGTACGATGATGTAGTTAGCAATTTGTTAATCTTTGAGTGAAACATATCAATTAAGTAAAAATGTGTTGAACATGGTTTGATGACCACATAACTGAGAGTTGTTTTTAAAATGGGCTACTCCTCAATAAGATGCCAATATGTTGTATTTGCAATTACGTGTGAGTAATTAGACTTGGTTAATATTTTTTTTCAAAAGGTTTGACATGTTAGGATAATTAAGAAATAAAGGTTTTTGTATCAATATAATGTTGATTCTTTTCATAGTCATGCTTACGAAAAAATTGTTGAGATAAATTTGACTTATGTAATGTTTAAAATGTTTCTATTTAGTCTAATAGAGGATGATGGTCTAGATAATTTTCGGTTGGATTAGAATTATGTAGATTAATTTTCAACCAACTTTGTAGGATGTATTGGGAATTAAATATGAATTCTTGAACTTAGGATTGTTTTATTAAGGATTAAATATATTTTTGATCCCTTAACTTTCAGCGAATTTTGGAATTAGTCCATTTCGAAACTTTGAACCAATTTAGTCCTTCATCCTTCAAAATACATGGATTTAGTCCTTTTAATCAAATTAGTTTATTTGATGTTTCGTGCGCATATCATGATTGTATTTGAGTTGTTTCTATTGTTTGACATATTTTTACTTTAATGTTAAGTCAAATACCATTATGAAACGCGTTTGAAATGTCAAATAAACTTGACAAAATTTGATTAAAAGGACTAAATTCACGTATTTCGAAAAATGAAAGACTAAATTGGTCTAAAGTTTTGAAATGGACTAATTCTAAAATTCACTTAAAGTTAAGGGGACCAAAAACATATTTAACCCTTTTATTAATATATCTACTATATATTGCTTGTAATTGTGATGGGTTTCTATGTTGGTTAGGAATGTTAGTGATATTGTAAGATTAAAATTGGTTTGTGATATGATGATATAATTATTAGTATGTGAATGTTCTAGTGAAGAAACACATGATTTCAGCAAAAAAGTTGGCCATGTTGAACATGAATTTAAGGATGAAATAACTTTGAATGTATTTTTTTGTTGTATAGACAATTGTTAGTAGTATGTAAATTCTCTCAAAGCAATATCTATAATTGTGTGTTAGTAATTAGACTAGATCAATATTTTTCACTAAAGCTTTTACATGTCAGGTGTAATTAGAAAAACAAAGGTTCTTGTAAACCTTTTTAGTAGATTTGATGGTGCTTTATTTCTTAGTGACGCTTGTGGAAAATTATTATGAGCCAAACATGATTCATGTATGGTTTGGAATTTGTTTATATTTAGTGTAATAAAGGATGATAGCCTTGTTAATTGTCGTTGGGGGTTAGAATTTATTTAGAGTAATTGAGTGTTGAAATTCTAGTGAAATATTTTTTGTTGATTTAGCCATGAGTCTTGAACTTAATATTGTATTAATAAAAAAATTATGTCTTTTGCTTAATTGTGATGTAGTATTATGTAGGCTAAGTGTGTAAGTGTGATTGTATGATTAGAATTGTGTAAGATTGTGATGATACAATTAATGGATTAGTTAGTGAATCTCGAAACAAAATTAAATCACTTGAGTGAAAAAGTGTTCGTGTTGAATGTGAATTTAGGGATAACATAGCTTTAACTTATCTTTTAATATATGTTGGTCGTTATTAGAGTATGTCAATTCTGTTAATGTAGTATCTATGATTGTGCTTGAGAAAATAGACTTGGTGAGTTTATTTCTCTAAAAGTTTGACAAGGTAAGAGTAATTCAAAAATAAGGTTCTCATAAATATTTTTTGCAGATTTAATGATGGTGTTTTTCTTAGTGATGTTTGTGGAAAATTATTACAAGACAAATTTCACCTATGTACTGTTCTGACATATTTTATATTTAGTCTAATAGAGGATGATAATTGTTAGTTGTTGTAAGTAGAATTTATTTTATTTGAGTGCTTTTATTTTGCATCTTTGAGTTCATACTTGTTATTAGTTCATTGGCAAGTTCATAGAGTTATGTTTTCATTATATTTGCTTGAGTTTCGTATTCTATCTTTTGATTCTAATAGGTTTCTTTCCATTTTGATTTGCTTCTTGTTCAAGTGCAAAATATATGTGTTGAAAATATGTTCTAGTAGTTTTGTTCTGGTGCTGGAAAATTATTGAGAAAAGTAGAAAAAAAGTTCACGAACAGAAGAGCAAAAGAAAAAAGTGATCAAAACAAGTGCACTAAAACCACTACTACCTTCTTTTTTATGTTTATTTTGCTTGCATTTGAAATTTGAAACTACTTTGAGGCTGTAAACTGGACTTTCTAGAACTATTGGTCTTAGCTTTGAGCTAAAAGAGTGACTATATGCACCATTAGCGATCAACCAAAGAGATAAATAAGCATCCTCTCTATTCTAGTTGTTTTTGTGTTGTTCATTCATTTTAGTACATTTCTTTAGTTGATTCTCTTGTTTTGCTTAACCTTGTTTCTCTTTGTTTCCTTCTTGTTACTCTTGGTTTTGTCATACAAACTATCCCTTTGAAGTTAACCTTTATTTTTAAGCTTTTTCTTGATTTTTCTTCTTTGACATCCTCTCGACTTTTGCTTGTTTTATGTGTAGACTTTCTTTTGAGGTGAAATAACTTTTGAGGTAGCATCTTCGGAGTGGAAACCTAAAGGAGACTTGAAGCCTTAGCGAAACTGACAAGAAAAGGATGAGAGAAACACTTGGAAAGGAAAAGATGTGCATTATTTATTTATTTGAGTTGTAACTTTTACTTGTTTTGCTTCTTGTAATCTTGGCCTAATTAGGTGTCTTGGGGGAGCCTTTGGTGTTCAATCCCATCTCCTAATTAGAACCTTAATTTCTTATAGTGAAGCGCATCTTAGTTGGTAAGTGCTTTGAAGGTTCTAAGTGCCTTCTAGCCTTTCCATTAGGCCGCACAGTTTAGCTTATTTGCTTTCCTTTTTGCTTAAAGTTTAGGGCTTTCAAACGTAATTTCTTTTATACTTAGGGAATGATATTTAGGTTGATCAATGATAAAAAAATGGTCTTGTCATAGAGAAACATGAAGATTTGAGGACAAATCGTTTTCTATGCTTGTAGAATTAGGCTTTTGCTTTTCCTTTTAGTGAGACACTTGTAGGGCTTCCTAGGCTACAAAGAAGGTGTCTTCCATGTAAATCACTTTTGAATTTGAGTATTGTTATGTAGTGAATTATGTCATATTTGTCTTCCATGTAAATCACTTTTGAATTTGAGTATTGTTATGCAGTGAATTATGTCATATTACTTATCTTAGGTCACTAAGGCCAGAGCACCTTTCCTAGGTTTCCTTTAGCCACCATTCATTAAGAGTTTGTCCAACCTTTCTCTCGGGCACTCAAACATTATCATAGCATCTCCTTGCTTTAGTCATACAGTTTGGCATCACATCACAACAACCATATGCCAAACATATTTTCAACATCATCAAATTCTTCAAACCATGACCCATTTGAGCCTCACCTTGTGTGCGTTCTATAGATTGAAAAGGTTTATCATGCAATTACGACTGAGATGTTGCTTGCAAGATATAACTATCCAATTATCAAATGAAAAAAATGATGATTTATGAGCCTCATTGTGTATAAAAAATAACTTTGACTTCAAATGAATTTGACAGCATACAATATACTGTTTTATTTATTCTTAAAATCCAAGTTGTTGGTGTGTCGCTAATTTTGAAAGCCATATATAACTTGAGCTGGGTATACTCCCTAAACGGAACTGACGAATAGTACTTTGATTTTCTTTTTGGTCATAGTGCAAGTTCTAAAAGGGTATATTTTGGGTTGTCTCACATGGAATTCTCGAATCGCACTTTGATTTTCTTGGTTCACTATGCAAATTCCATATTGGTATATTTTTAACTGTGTCACCATAAATAGAATTGTCAATGTGAACTTTGACGTTCGCAATAGAAATTTTTGATTTGTCCTTTCTTATTCGATCTGTCGATGAATTACTTGTTTGTCTTTTGATGGTTTGATGGGCCAAAGTAGAAGGATTTCAGATGATAAGTTGAGTTTATATTTATTTGTTTTGAAATATGAGATAAGTATGGGTCATGATTTTTATTCTTTTTAAATTTTTCATGCACCTGTCCAAATTGTCCCTTTAAAATGTTTCATGAAACTCTTTGTATTGGTAGTAGGTAACAATTGCGCCTCCAATTTTGAAATCCTATAAATTGGGTTGACATAGTGCCTCCAATTTTAAAATTCCTTCAACTTCGGTTGATATTGTGCCTCCAATTTTGAAAGCCTTATAAAGTTATATTTATTCCTAATGCAAATTTTAGATGGTTATATATGAGTTGCTGCTTATAATTATGTTGCGAGATGAAAGCTTATTTTTGTTTGTGGCTATTTTTTGAGTCCTAATGATGTTGGATATTACAATTCAAATATTGGTTGCGTAACTTGAGTGTGCATCTACATTGAGACTAATGGAGCACAATTTAAATTACTTATTTGTCATAGTAAGGATAGGGGATTGTTTGTGAGAGCAATTAATATGTTAAAATTGAGCTATATATTGAGTTTATTAGTATAAAAAATCACTTTGACTTCAAATGAATTTGATAGCATACAATATATTGTTTTATTCATTCTTAAAATCCAAGTTGTTGGTGTGTCGCTAATTTTGAAAGCTATATATAACTTGAGCTGGGTATACTCCCTAAACGGAACTGACGAATAGCACTTTGATTTTCTTTTTGGTCATAGTGTAAGTTCTAAAAGGGTATATTTTGGGTTGTCCTACGTGGAATTCTCGAATTGCACTTTGATTTTCTTGGTTCACTTTGTAAATTCCATATGGGTATATTTTTAACTGTGGCCCCATAAATAGAAATGTCAATATGAACTTTAACATTCACAATAGAAATTTTTTATTTGCCCTTTCTTATTCGATCTGTTGATGAATTACTTGTTTGTCTTTTGATGATTTGATGTGCCAAAGTAGAAGGATTTCAGATGATAAGCTGAGTTCATATTTATTTGTTTTGAAAATGTGAAATAAGTATGGGTCATGGTTTTTATTCTTTTTAAACTTTCATGCACCTGTGAAAATTGTCCCTTTAAAATGTTTCATGAACCTCTTTGTATTGATAGTGGGTAACAATTGCGCCTCCAATTTTGAAATCCTATAAATTGAGTTGACATAGTGCCTCCAATTGTAAAAGTCCTTCAACTTCGATTGATATTGTGCCTCCAATTTTGCAAGCCTAAAGTTACATTTATTCCTAATGCAAATTTCAAATGGTTATATATGAGTTGTTGCTTATAATTCTGTTGCGAGATGAAAGCTTATTTCTTTTTGTGGCTATTCTTTGAGTCCTAATGATGTCGGATACTAATATTCAAATATTGGTTGCGTAACTTGGGTGTGCATCCACATTGAGACTAATGGAGCACAATTTAAATTACTTATTTGTCATAGTAAGGATAGAGGATTGTTTGTGAGAGCAATTGATATGTTAAAATTGAGCTATATATTAAGTTTATTAGTATAAAAAATTACTTTGACTTCAAATAAATTTGACAGCATATAATATACTGTTTTATTTATTCTTAAAATCTAAGTTGTTGGTGTGCCGCTAATTTTGAAAGCCATATATAACTTGAGTTGGGTATACTCCCTAAACGGAACTGACGAATAGCACTTTGATTTTCTTTTTGGTCATAGTGCAAGTTCTAAAAGGGTATATTTTGGGTTGTTCCATGTGGAATTCTCGAATTGTACTTTGATTTTCTTGGTTCACTGTGCAAATTCCATATGGGTATATTTTTAACTGTGCCACCATAAATAGAATTGTCAATGTGAACTTTGACGTTCGCAATAGAAATTTTTTATTTGCCCCTTCTTATTCGATCTGTTGATGAATTACTTGTTTGTCTTTTGATGGTTTGATGGGCCAAAGTAGAAGGATTACAGATGATAAGTTGAGTTCATATTTATTTGTTTTGAAATATGAGATAAGTATGGGTCATGATTTTTTTTTCTTTTTAAATTTTTCATGCACCTGTCCAAATTGTCCCTTTAAAATGTTTCATGAAACTCTTTGTATTGGTAGTAGGTAACTATTGCGCCTCCAATTTTGAAATCCTATAAATTGGGTTGACATAGTGCCTCCAATTTTAAAATTCCTTCAACTTTGGTTGATATTGTGCCTCCAATTTTGAAAGCCCTATAAGGTTACATTTATTCCTAATGCAAATTTCAAATGGTTATATATGAGTTGTTGCTTATGATTCTTTTGCGAGATGAAAGCTTCTTTTTGTTTTTGGCTATTTCTTGAGTCCTAATGATGTTGGATATTACAATTCAAATATTGGTTGCGTAACTTGGGTGTGCATCCACATTGAGACTAATGGAGCACAATTTAAATTACTTATTTTTTCATAATAAGGATAAGGGATCGTTTGTGAGAGCAATTGATATGTTAAAATTGAGCTATATATTGAGTTTATTAGTATAAAAAATTACTTTGACGTCATATGAATTTGACAGCATACAATATACTATTTTATTAATTCTAAAAATCCAAGTTGTAGGTGTGCCGCTAATTTGGAAAGCCATATATATCTTGAGCTGGGTATACTCCCTGAACGGAACTGACGAATAGCACTTTGATTTTCTTTTTGGTCATAGTGCAAGTTTCAAAAGGCTATATTTTGGGTTGTCCCACGTGAAATTCTCAAATTGCACTTTGATTTTCTTGGTTCACTGTGCAAATTCCCTATGGGTATATTTTTAACTGTGGCACCATAAATAGAATTGTCAATGTGAACTTTAACATTCACAATAGAAATTTTTTATTTGCCCCTTCTTATTCGATCTGTTGATGAATTACTTGTTTGTCTTTTGATAATTTGATGGGACAAAGTAGAAGGATTATAGATGATAAGTTGAGACGTCAAGCACGCCCAACCTGTATGTGTCATCAGGTCAGTCGGTCTGTCTGGGCAATCGGGCCCGCCCGACCTGTCTAGGTTGTTCAGCCTACTCGACCCATTTGTGTCGTCAAGTCGGTCTGAACCGTCTGGATTGTATGGCAAACCCAACCTGTCATGGTTGTCTGGTTTGCCGGATCTGTTTGGGATTGAGTCTAGAGTGTGAGGTTGAGTAAAAAGAATTTCAAATTCCACCTTTTTTTAGGGTATTTGAATTCTTCTTATTTAGCTAATTGAAATACTTTAAAAAAATGCATGAATTTTAAATGTTTTTTTATTTCTCTGTCCAAATAATGTATTTCATTACAAAGAATTTCAAATTCTCCAAATAAATTAATCACCCTATTGAATTGCCTCATCTAAACACACTGTTACCTGGTGTTTGGATGATGCATTTCAACAATTCTAAGAAATTGAAATGCATTGCATTTGAAATTCTTGCAATTGAATTTCCTTCATTTTTTAAATACTCTATTTGGATAGACTAATTGAAATACCTTACATTTCAATTTCTTATTTGGATAAAATAATTGAATTTCTTTTATGAGATAAAATTTTATTTTAATAATATTTATTTTAATATATAAACTTTGAAATTAAATTTAACAAATATTGTCAAGTTAAAATATTTAAATTCGGTCAAATTAAGGTCTTCGACTAAACCCGACCCGACCTAGTTCATCAGGTTGGTCCGACCCGACCCGCTAAGGTCGTCGGGTCAGTCAGGCCCGTTAGGATTGTTAGGCCGGTCGAGTCTGTTAGCATCGTCGGGTAGATCAGGTCTGTTTGAATCATCGGGCAGGTTAGACCCGTAGGGTCGGTCAGGCCCGTTTGATTTGTCGGGTCGGTCAAGCCCATTTGGGTTGTTGTACCGATCTGGCCAATTAAGGTCATCGACCCAGCTCGACCTGTATGCGTCGTTGGGCCCCTAGCCCGTATGGGTCATCAGGCCCGCCCAACCCGTCTTAGTTGTCGAGCCCGTCGACTCGTCTTAGTTATCGAGCCCGTCGACCCGTCTTGGTTGTCGGGCTCACCCGACCCGTCTGGGTTGTCGAGCTTGCCCGACCTGTCTGAGTTGTCGGATCCATCCGGCCCATGTGGGTCTTTAAGCTCGCCCTACCCGTCTTGATCATTGGACTTGTTTGGGTCATCTGGCCTGCCTGGGTCGTCCGACCCGTTTTGATAGTCAATCCTGCCCAGGCCGTCTTAATCCTCGGCTCGCCTGACCCTTCTTTATCGTTAGGCCTATTTTGATCGTCAGGCCGGCCCGATCTGTGTATGTCTTCGGGTTGGCCCGACTCGTCTCGGTCATCTGGGTCGTTTGAGCCAAATCGTCGCCTACCATTATGAATGAAACAACCAAGCAAACAGTAAGGCAATTTGTTGTCTCAACGTTCCTAAATCAATCCATCACTTTTACAATCACCCTTTTTCATTTATAAAAACCATAGAACAAACTAACCCAAAAACGAATATGTTTAATTTATCTAGCCAATTTTAGACAAAAAAAGACGTAAATATATGTGTGTATAAGTCAAAAGGTTATTCCCTACTTTTAATAGAACACTATGAATGATCTGATAACAGTACTTGGACGTAACTCAATCTCAAAAGTTAGCTCGTGAGGTGAAGTTTGTCCATTACATATACTATTTTGGTCGTCTCAATATCACTATCACAGGTAAACAATCTCCATTAGAATGCAATAAATTGCAAGTGAAAACAAAGATGCCCTTTCATCCAAGAAAAAGACATATGGAGGATGTTACCACATACAGAAGTAACCATTGCCAAATTGCTCATATAAATACCAAGAACTTGATAGTAACTGAGTTAGATAAGAAGCAACAACAAGATGAAAAACTCAGTGAACTTGACGAATTGATGTTGGTTTGTAGAGGTGAGTGGGTCTTTCAGATGCTGAGCCACAGTTCATAAAGATTTGAGTACCCTCAAGATAACTCTCTTCTAGTTCAGTTTCCATGAGCAACATCCACAAGATTTAACACGTATCCATTTAATCTTAACAAAGTCGTCAATCCCTTCAATGACTGATATATACTCTCTATCTCAGGATGTCTCTCATCCAAGGAATATAATTCCACGACACTATCATTGCATCCAATAACACTAAATCTTGATAATTTCTTGAACATGATATCTCTCATTGCAATATTCAACCGGGCAACATCCTCCAATCTTCTAAGATCTTTGTATATGTTCGAAAGCATGAAAAGGTTTGCAAGGTTGTTGGGTTCAAATTCATTCATATGCTTAAGCGCCACTTTTGCTATTTCCACATTGGACATCCTGCAAGACCCAAGCCGGGCAACCTTAATAATCGCATCCAACCTATTCCTCACGAAATCCACAACCTAGTATATAAGGCCAATTATTCCCAACAAATCCATCATGCAACCATAATGTTTAATCTGAAGCACAATTAAGTAATTATCAACCATTGATTGGAAATACAGAAACCCATCTCTCACTAACCCCATATGTGTACAATTAGACAAAATCCCAACAAATGTAATACCATATAACTTCTCTTTCACGTTCTTCATCCGCTCAAACAAACATAAAGCATAAGTTACATGATCGTGCATGGCAAGGCCATTAATTATATTGTTCCAAATGATTATTTCGTTCACATCCAACCAATTAAACACATAAAGTGCTTTCTCTATAACCCAACATTTTGCTTACATGTTAATCAAAGCATTTCCAACAAACAAGTTACCTTTATACCTAATACTCTCATAATAAACATACACCCACTTACCCATCCCAAGATCCCTTAATTTAGAGTAAGCGGACAACACTGCCATAATTGTGTAATCATTTGGAATGATCACAACATCACCACCTTCCCCTTCTTGTTTTGGTAACATCAACATTCGTTTAAAATACTCAAAAGCTTCATTAAAGAGTCCATTCCGAACGTAGCCTCCAATTAACCCGTTCAAAGAATAAACATTCCTCGAAGGCATTTCATCAAAGAATTTCTCAACTTCACCTCTCTGTTACAGGCGTAAACTTTCAAGACGGTGTTCCACGACATCACATCGTGGTTTGACATTTTATCAAACAACATTCTTGCAGGTACCATGTCTCCCAATTCGATGTACCCTAAACTGACAACGTTGCACAACACCACATCACACTACGACACTAGATCAAAAAGATACTTTACAGAAGCCATGTCACGACACGCGACGAGAGCAACAATGATCGTAGTTCAAGCGAAGACATTCTTCTCGCGCATTTCGTCGAACACCTTGTAAGCATCCTCGACGGATTACATGTGAATAAATGTGATTCCCACAAATGTGTTCGACTTAAAATCAGGTTTAGCCACCATGTAGCGAACTTGCTCTCCTTCTCTAATCGCGTTCGCTTGAGCACACGACTTCACTACCATTGGGAAAATGAAAAAAGTTCGACGAAGCACCGACACATTGCATTTGTGCAAACAAAACGACCACTTCAATAGTACAAAGCCTCGAAACATGGTGTTCCACGAGGCACCGTTTAGTTGTATCGTTGTATCGAACACTCTTTTAGCATAACTCATTCTATCGAAATGTGCGCATGTCGTGATGAAATTAGAGGTGACGTAATCATTGCCCTATAGTCCATGGGTGACTATTTGGGCTTCAATCTATTGCAGTCGCTTGCATGTTTCGCATGAGCTTAACAAGGATTTAAGTTTTTCCTCCATAACTTTCTGTAGTCTCTTCGGGGAATCGTTCACCACTAACTTCACAATTTCTATTTGCATTTGTAATCGTGGATTAAAAACACATCAACAGCTTTTGTATGATGTTGGTATGTGTAGGACCCAAACTGTGTTCCACTTGGATCCATCTGACCCGAAAGTTCAATATCATAATGTCATGTCAGAAGATTATCATTTTATGTAGTCTTGAAGGATAAACAGTGCTCTAGTTGCTACCATATTCCATAATTTTATGTTACCTTGAAACAACCACATTCCACACCTCTATGTCGTGTTGCGGTGCCAAATCAAATTTGTAGAAGCCATGTCACAACACACCACATGAACAACGATGAATATTATTCAAGCAAGCACGTTCTTTGCGCATTTCATTTATGCAGATGACTTCACCACCATTGGGAAAGTGCACTAGATTGGCAAAACATTAGCGCGATACATTTTCACAAACAAAAACAATGACTTTAATGGGACGCTCCAATGGAGTAAAGCCTCAAAACATGGCATTTTGTGTGGCCACGTTCGATTGTGCAATTATGTCATACATTATTCGTGCAATAATTATTCTACCGATGGTTATTCATGCAATAACTATTCACACAACATCATGAAACTTGGGGTGATCTAATAATTGCATTGGATTCCATGGATGACTATTTAAGTTTGAATTTGGTGCAGTTGTGTGCATGTTTCGCATGACCTTAACATAGGTATTAGTTTCTCCTTCACCTATTTGTTATAAGCATAAATGTTCAAAAAGGTGTTTCATGACATCACATCACAATTCAGCATTTTATCAAACTGTGTTCGCAACAATCATATTCTCCAATTCAATGTACTCTAAACATTGATGTTCTACACCCCAACATCGCTCTACAACGCCAGGTTAAAAAGACGCTTTATGGAAGCTATGTCACAACATGCCGCATGAGCAGCAATGAACGTGGCTCAAGTGAAAAAGTTCTTTGCATGCATTTCACCGAACACCTTGTAAGCATCCCAACAAACATCTCCCCTATTGCGGAGTACATGTTAGTGAACATTATAGCAACAAACGCGTTCAACTTAACCACGTTTGACCACCATGCAGTGAACTTGCTTCTTCTTTAACCGCGTTCACCTAAGCTTACAACTTCATCACAATGGGAAAAGTAAAGCACTTCGGCAAAGCACTAGTACGATGCATTTTCGCAAACAAAATGACGACTTCAAAGAGACACCCAATATGGGTAAACCTCCTAACATGGTGTTTTGCATTACGTTGATTGTTTAAGTCATTATGTCGAACATTCTTTGTGTATGACTCATTCTATAGAGACATGTGTACATCGTGATGAAATTAGGGATGATGTAATCATTATGTTGGATTCCATGAGTGACTATTTGAGTTTGAATCTGGTGCAGGTGCATGCACGTTACACATGACCTTAATAAGGATATCAATTTCTCTTATACGTCTTCGTTACAAGGGTAACCATTCAAGATGGTGTTCCACGACTTCATTTCGTGATTCGACATCTCACCAAACAGTGTCCTCATAACTATTATATTCCCCAATTCAATGTACCCTGAAACAACAATGATCCACACCTCCACGTTGCACTACAGTGCCAAGTCAAAAATATGCTTTGCAGAAGTCATGTCACAACATGCCACCTGAGCAGTAATGAACGTGGTTCAATCACACACGTTCTTTGCGCACATTTCGTCGAACACCTTCAAAACATCCCCAACGTCTACTTTCCCTCTCGCAAAGTACAAGTGGATGAACATGGTTCCCACAAACATGTTCAACTTAAAACCCCTTTTGGCCACCATGTAGTGAACATGCTCCCTTTCTCTAACCGCATTCGTCGTAGCATACAACTTCACCACTATTGGGAAAGTCAAGCAGTTCGACAAAGCTCCTATGCGGTACATTTGCGCGAACAAAATGATGACTTCAAAGGAATACTCCATTAGAGTAAAGCCTTAGAACATGACATTTTTTGTGGTGTCGTTTGGTTGCACCGATGTGTCAAACACTCTTCGTGCGTAACTCATTCTTCCTAGACGAATGCACGCCTTGATGAAGCTATAGGTGATGTAATCATTGCCTTAGAGTTCATCCATGACTATTTGAGCTTGAATATGCTCCACCTCTTTATTACAGACCTAATAGTTCAAGACAGTGTTCCATAACATCATATCATGTTTCAACATTTTATCAAATAGTACTTTCGCATCTACAATATCCCTCAATTTGATGTAGTCTGAAACAATGAGGTTCCACACGTCCAAGTTGCACTGCAACATCAAGTCAAAAAGACGTTTTGCGAAAGTCATGTCACAACATGCCACATGAGCAGCAATGAACACGATTCAAGTGAAGATGTTCTTTGCGTGCAGACAAATCTCCTCTCACAGAGTACATTGGAATCAACGTGGTTCCCACAAATGTTTTCAACTTAAAATCGTGTTTGGCCACCATGCAATGAATTTTCTCTTCACAAATCGCGTTTGCTTGAGCACATAACTCTACCACCATTGCAAAAGTGAAGAAGTTCGATGAAGCACTGACGCGATGCATTTGCGCAAAAAAAACGACGACTTCAATAGCATAATCCAATAGGTTAAGTCTCAGAACATGGTGATTTGCATGGCATCGTTTGGTTGTGTCATGGTGTCAAACACTAATTGTTTGTGACTCATTCAACGGAGACACGTGCACTCTATGGTGAAACCATGGGTGATATAATCATTGTCTTGGAGTTCACGAGTGACTATTTGAGCTTGAATTTGGCGTTGTCGCGTGCACCTTGTAATCATCCCCAACGAACACCTCACCTCTCACAGAGTACATGTGAATCAATGAGGTTTCTACAAACGCGTTCAACTTAAAACTGCATTTGCCCACCATGTAGTGAACCTGCTCTCCTTCTCTAACCACTTTCGCTTGAGCACTCGACTTCACTACCATTTAGCGCAGTGCAGTGCGTAAACAAAAAGTTGGCTTCAATGGGACACTCCAATTAGGTAAAGCCTCGAAACATGATTTTTTTTGTAGTGTTGTTTCGTTGCGTCGTTGTGTCAAATACTCTTCGTGCTTGACCTATTCTACTGAGTCACGCACACACCGTGATGAAACTAGGGGTGATGTAATCATTGTCTTGGAGTCCATGGATTACTAATTGAGCTTGAATATGGTGCAGTCGCGTGCACGTTTCGCATGACCTTAAAAGGGATATCAGTTTCTACTCCACCTTTTTGTTACAAGGGTTCAAGACGGTGTTCCACGACATCACAACGTGGTTCAACATTTTATGAAACAACGCTCTCACATCTACCATAAAATCCCCCAATTTGATGTATCCTGAAACAATGATGTTCCACACTCCTATGTTGCACTGTGGCGTTAGGTCAAAAAGACGTTTTGCGAAAGCCATGTCACAACACGCCACATGAGCAACGATGAACATGGTTCAAGTGAAGACATTCTTTGCGCGCATTTCGCCGAACACCTTGTAAGCATCCCTAACGGACACCTCCCTTATCGTGGAGAACATGTGAATCAACACGGTTTCCACAAACGCGTTCAATTTAAAACTACGTTTGGCCACCATGCAATGAATATGCTCTCCTTCTTCAATTGCGTTTGCGTGAGCACTCGACTTCACCACCATTGGAAAAGTGAAGTAGCTCGGCAAAGCACCAACGCAGTGCATTTGTGGTAACGAAACAACGACTTCAAAGGAACACTCCAATAGGGTAAAGCCCCCAGAACATGGCATTTTGTGTGCCGCTGTTTGGTTGTGTTGTTGTGTCAAACACTTTTCGTGCGTAATTCATTCTACCAAGACGCACGCGCACTGTGATGAAACGAGGGTTGATGTAATAATTGCCTTAAAGTACATGGGTGACAATTTGAGCTTGAATTCGGTGCATCCGCGTGCACATTTCGCATGACCTCAACAAGGATATTAGTTTCTCCTCCATAACTCTTTGTAGTCTCTTCAGAGAATTGTTTTCCACTAACTTCCCTATTTTTATTTGCATTTGTAGTCGTGGATTAGAGATACATATCAATGGCTTGTTAATGATGTTGGTATGTGTATGAGTCGGACTATGTTCCACTTTGATCTACCCAACCCCAAAGTCCAATATCTGAATGTTATGTTAAAGTAGTACCATTTTATGGAGAAAGGAATGTTTGTTTCTTGAAGGACAAACTAATCCTCTTTTCTACAACATGAACGGGTTAGAGTTGAAGGCTATGGTTGCATTATCAAATTTGTGTTTGTCCCTTTTTTTTTCTTGCATTATTGTTGTCGTTAACGAATGTATTTGTCCTAATACTTACTCTTGAACAAATATTACTAGAAACATGTGATGATTTTTGACACTCATATTCAAAGAACTCTTATTATGCATGCTCTATTTAATATTTAATATTTATAAAGATAAGTCTAGAGTAATCTTATATGAAATATATTTAATTAGTTTAGGTGATGTAACCCGACGCTCACATAGAAAACATACATCTTTTTCTTTCTAAGAAATTTGTCTCTTTTTTTCCTTAGTTTTTCTTTCTTATATTTTATCTATTTAAAAACTTGATCATACATTGTAGTTAAGAATCTAAAGATGAATTTTACCTTATCAACTTTTCATTATTTATTCTAAAAGTTATATGTTCTCTCTTTTTTCATAAATTTTCATCACTCACTTGCCATTGCACACTACAATAAAACCTTTAAATAGTGACTAATTTTAGCGACTAATAATTATTAGTAGCTATAGTGACCAATTTAGATACAAATTTACAAAACTAAAAAATATTGGTTACTAAAATAGTCACTATTATGAATAAAAAATTATAATTGGTCACTAAATTGGTCTTTAAAATTAGTTACCATGGTTTTTGTAGCAAAGAAAATTGGTCATTAAAAATTAGCTTCCTAGGTTTTGACTACCAAAATAACTTAGTTTCTAAATTGGTCTCTAATTAATTAATGATCAATTTAGTGACCAATTATAATTTTTTATTTATAATAGTAACCATTTTAGTAACCAATAAATTTTAATTTTGTAAATTGATATCTACATTGGTCACTATAATGATTAACTGTTTTTTTTTTTTTTCTAAAATTGGTTTCTAATTGAGAATTTTCTTGTAGTGGAAGGAAAAAGTATAATTTAGTTGAGTATAGTGAATAGGCTACATACATTCTAGGCAGACTCTATACATTCTACTCATAAAATTCAGAAGTTGTAAGCAGAAGTCAACCCAAATTCATAACTGAAATGATTAGATTTTGTGATGTACCTTTCCAACATAGTATTAGACAAATATCTTTTATCACTTTTGGTTTTAATATACACTTCTAGTAATCTTAGAGACCAACTTCAACTCAGTTATGCATAGCACCATTGGTTGATAGAAGATCAAAGAGAATTATTGAACTCTTACTATAATAGCAAATTTTAATGATAAAAAATTATTAGTTACTATAGTGACGATTTAGATATTAATTTACAAAATAAAAAATTATTGGTTACTAAAATAATTACTATTATGAATAAAAATTATAATTAGTTATTAAATTTATCACTAATTAATTAGAGACTAATTTAGAAAGTAATTTTTTTTAATCAAAACCTTGGTAGCTAATATTTCATGACCAATTTATAAACTAATTCATTTGGTTGTCAAAACATTTAGCTAAATTTTATAAACCAATTATAAATTTTTATTCATAATAATTGTTATTTTAGTAACCAATAATTTGTTATTTTGTAAATTATTATTTAAATAGGTTACTACAGTGACTAACAATTTCTTAACATTAAAAATGATTGTAAATTGAGAATTTTCTTATAGTCTCTTAAAGCATTTGTTTAAGATTTATATATTGATTCATTTAGGCACTTAAGATGGAATGGAACTGCACCTTTGATAGAATATCTATAATAAACAGTTACCAAAGTAGCATAAGTATGAACAATTAAGAATCATTATTTGGAAAAAAAATGCAAATACACCTTTGTCTTGGTTTTAGAATACAATACACCAATTTTAGTGATCAATATGTATATATCACTATCACTATAAGAAAATTTTTAGATAAATTTTAATGACAAAAAATTGTCAGTCACAAACAAATTTGTAAAATAAAAAAATTATTCAATATTAAAATAATCATTATGATAAATAAAAAATTATATTTGTTAAATTGATTATTAATTAATTGAAAACTAATTCTTTTAATAATTAAAATTTTGATAATTAATATTTATAAAATAATTATTTTTTATAGTCAAAACTTTAATAACTAAATTTTAAAAATTAATTATAATTTTTTATTTATAATGGTTACTATTTTAATAATAATATTTTTTATTTTATAAATTAATATGTGAATCGGTTACAAACATCTCATTCTACAAGAGGGTTTTGTAAAATTGAATCAAATTTATTACCGAGGGTTTTAAATTAATCTTATGGTTATACATTAATCTTTTATTATAAATATATCTGATATAAATTGTTCTGACTTATAATTGGGAGTTAAATTTATAATTTACATTATGCATTGTCACCACTGACTTCTGAAACAGCAGAGATAATCGCTTCTCAAAAATCAACAGTATTATTTTATTTTACCTCATTCCATTAATTATGAACCTCTCAACCCTCTCCATCTTTAAAACTCCCAAATACAGGCTACCCTAAGAGACAAGTGTAATTATCAAACAATTCTCAACTCAAGGTCTGGAAATCCAGCTCGAGCTTTGTGTCGTTCAAATAGACCTTGAAGTGCTTCAACAAACTGGCTATGTACTTTGGCAACCTAAAACAAAGTGAAAGCAATATAAGAGACAAAAAGTTTAGTTATGTGTAACTTAAAATTTCTAAATATCTTGCATAACCCCTTGTTTACAAGAACCTTTTTAAAAATAGTTTATCCATATCATGAAAATCTTGGATTGCAACCTTCTGCTTAGGACTAGGCAAGATATGCCTTTCAAAAGTTAAACCCAGATGAACGCTTATTAACAAGATCAAAACGCAGACTTTTATAACAAGAAGACGATAGAAGCTACTGGATGCCAGAATATACCTCCTCAGGAGTTGGCTCAGGATTTTTCTCGAGTTCAATTGGTCTACCCACCACCACATGCAGTGGACGTTTAAAGGGTATCGGAGATCTGAAAAGAGAAAGTATAACCCGTGTAAAACAATATTGACAGATATCCAACTTCTACGATGTAATTTAAGCTTCATACTGGTAGATCAGTCAAATGACTGCTGTACAAAAAACAATGATGTCCTTCTACATAAAAAGTTCTAAAAGCTGATTGTAAAATGCATGCATCCTGCAAAACTCCATTGCTATCCGGACAAATCCTCTCCTTGCTTTAAGAAAGGCAATCTAGAAAGCAAATGATTCTTAATATTGTTAACTTGCTTGAATACAAATTATATAAAGGAGTTTCATATTGCAAACCCATTTTATTTGGAACCCCTTTTCGGACTATCTTTACAAATAGTAGAAACATCCTTTATTTAAAAAACAATCAGGCAATACATAGCCACCAAATTATCAAACATATATGATGTACTGAATATATTCTTTGCATATTTTTTTAGGAATTTTGTGATTTACAATGATTCAATTGCAAAAGCAACCATACAAAATGACAAGGTGTTTAGATTGTAATCATTGGGCCCATTGCTATAGTGAAATTGAAATGACTGCACAGCCAATGTCAGATTTCAAATAAACAGGACTATGATCGCACCAGTTTCATGAGGCATATTAAACAAAAGATTTCTTTACTTTACATTCTTTATTACAACCATCACAGTGTGCAAACGGGTATGACTTCACTGCTACTGATAACACCCAGCAGTATCTTGGCTCATTATTGTACATTTATAAAATAGCCTAATGGCATTGCTGCTCAATAATTCTAACTATTTTTTTATTGGTCATTGTATTTCTAACTTACAAGTCTAGTGCTTCACATGCAAGCTTGATCACCCTTGTTCCTTAGCGTAGGGAGAATACGCATAATCACCAATTATATAATCTCTCTTATTTTACATTACTCAAATCTCAAGAATCAAGTACACCTTAAGAGTTATTGGCAAGTCATATTGCCATAGCTGAAACTTTCAGGTTACTGATCCTAATATTAGATCTATAACATATATAAAATGAATCAAGAGAATGTAATTTTCCCACCTTTCCATCAAAATTAGACATGAAATATCAGACGGGGAAGAAATTAAAGTGCTAGTTAAGACTATCAAACATGCACCATTCAAATGGCAATGTAGCCCAAGTGCTTGCATAGCAAGAGAAAATGCCTGTACCAAACATATTACTCCAATTTCACATCAGTTATAATATTATATCTAAAAGAATAAACACTCAGTTACCAAAAAAGGATACAAATATAAAAAAATATACTAAAAAGGAACAGAGAAAAACATTGTACCTCAAAACCATACTCCATGAGAAATGTTTCTTGAACTCCACCAGGTATTATGATACAACTGCAGACAGGATCCAACAGAGAGGTAAACCTTTTCTTTGTCACTGGAGTCAGACCCATCCAAGTCCATATGTCTCAAAAATGGCGTGTAGAAAACCTATTTGTCAAGTGTGATAAGAAAAATTTAAAATTATATCCTCAATAAGCTTCTTACAAAACAGGGTCTACATAAATCTCACCGCACTACTAGCAAGAACTTTTATTTTGGGAAGAGGCATAAAACCCATGTTGTCCTCTAATGCAACAACTCCAATTGGCAAAACTGAACGTGGTTCATAGCCAAAAACTGCATCAAGAAGCATACTGTAGTAAATATTGATGAACTACAAACAATAAAACACACATAAATTAGAAATCATCACCATAGAGAGATATGCTAGCTTAAAACTTGCAAACATGTTTCAGATCTAGCTTTGCCAAAGGATAAGAAATAAATCGGTTCATTCAGGACACTTTGTCTTATTTAAGCAAGGTTCAATCTCTAAATGAATAATTATTTCATTTCAAAATGAATACTTGCATAAATTTGTTTAGAACAAACTAGCTAGTTCACTCCTCAAACTAACTAGTTCTTTTTCTTGGTACAAAGGGAAATAAAAAAGACAGAACAGAAAGCAACAAAGCTAGCTAGAAGAAGCTTGATGCCCCAAGCAAAATCCAAAGCTTTCAAGTGGTGGAATAAAAAACTCAGCCATCCTCTGATGAGCTCTCATACCAGCAAGGGCATCAGCGACACCAAAAGTAGCTACTTCTAATTGCAATTTCTAAGTTAAAACACATTAGTAATATCAAAAATTGATTAATCATATTCATATTTGTCTACACATTTAATTGATTTTACAAATTAGGATACTCAAACACTAACACTATAACTAGTTGTGAAGATAACATTGATTGAGAATATGCAACTATAAAGTTTTAATTCAAAAAAAAAAAATATATATATATATATATTTACTGTCCCAAAAGTAAAAAAATACAAAAACACTTCGATACATGTTGTTTTGAGCAATTAAAAACACTTAGTAAGGTGTATTTATTAAACACTTCAATAACAAGTTTTTATTTAATTTAACACTGCTTAACAGCTTGTTGCCAGAAACCTTCAAGAAATTAAAACGCAAAAACAGTTAGCCAGCAATTAGGACTTCCAGTACTACCACTCTATCTAAACTGGTCTCCTTCAACCATTTTAGGTTATAAGTTACACTTTTCCAGCAATCATCGCCTACCATTATGAATGAAGCAACCAAGCAAAGGGTAAGGCAATCCCCTCTCTCAACGTTCCTAAATCAATCCCTCACTTTTACAATCACCCTTTTTCATTGTATAAAAACCACAGAACAAACTTACACAAAAAAGAATCTGTATCAAATATCTAGCCAATTTTAGACAAAAAAAAAAATATACGTAAATATATGTGTGTGTATAAGTCAAAAGGTTGTTCCCCACTTATAATAGAACATTATGAGTGATCTGATCAACATACTAGGATGTAACTCAATCTCAAAAGTTAGCTCGTGAGGTGAAGTTTGTCTATTACATAAACTATTTTGGTCGTCTCAGTATATCATGAGTAAACAATCTCCATTAGAAGGCAACAAATTGCAAGTGAGAACAAAAATGCACTGTCATCCAAGAAAAAGCCAGCCAGATGGAGGTTGTCACCACATACAAAAGTGACTATTGCCAAATTGCTCATATAAATACCAAGAATTTGACAATAACTGAGTTTGACAATAAGCAGCAACAGGATGAAAGATATGAAATTTACCACGTAACTCTTCACAGATTCAAAACAGACCCAGAATTTGAAGAATAGATGTTGGTCTGTAAAAGTTAGTGGGTATTTCAAATGTTGAAACACAATTCATGAGGAATTGAGTACCCTCAAGATGACTCTCTCCTCCTTCAGTTTCCATGAGCAACATCTACAAGATTTGGAACGTATCCATTCAATCTTAACAGAGTCGTCAATCCCTTCAATGTCCAATATATACTCTCAGTCTCAGGATGTCTCTCATCCAAGGAATAAAATTCCACCACACTATCATTGCACCCAATAACACTACATCCCGGTAATTTCTTGAACCCGGTATCTCTCATTGCAATCTTCAACCGAGCAACATCCTCCAATCTTCCAAGATCCTTGTATATGTTTGAAAGCATGACAAAGTTTGCAGGGTTGTTGGGTTCAAGTTCAATGAGATGCTCAAGTGCCACTTCTGCTATCTCCACATTCTTGTACATCCTACAAGCCCCAAGCAGTGCCGCCCATATAACCGCATCTGGTTTCATTGGCATCTTCCTCACGAAATCCACAACCTGATCTATAAGACCAGCTCTTCCCAACAAATCCACCATACATCCATAATGTTCAATCTGAGGCACAATTGAGTAATTATCAACCATTGATTGGAAATGCAGAAACCCATCTCTCACTAACCCTATATGCGTACAAGCAGACAAAATCCCAACAAATGTAACACCATCTGGCTTCTCTCCCGCGCTCTTCATCCGCTCAAACAAACTTAAAGCATAAGCTGCATGACCGTGCATGGCAAGGCCATTAATTATGGTGTTCCAGGTTATTATATCCTTCACATCCAACCAATTAAACACATCAAGTGCTTTCTCTATAACCCCACATTTTGCATACATGTCTATCAGAGCATTTCCAACAAACAAGTTGCCCTTATACCCAATACTCTCTGCATAAACATGCACCCACTTACCCATCTCAAGGTCCCCCAATCTGGAACAAGCAGACAACACTGCCACAATTGTGTAATCATTGGGGACGACCACAACATCACCACCTTCCCCTTCTTGTTTTGGTAACATCAACATCCGTTTAAAAGACTCCAAAGCTTCATTAAAGAGACCATTCCGAACGTACCCTCCAATTAACCCGTTCCAAGAATAAACATTTCTCTCAGGCATTTCATCAAACAGCTTCTCGAACAATTCCACCTCACTGTTACAGGCATAACCGCTCAAGACGGTGTTCCACGACATCACATCACGGTTCGGCATTTTATCAAACAACGCTCTTGCAGCTACCATGTCCCCCAATTCGATGTACCCTGATACGACAACATTCCACAACACCACATCACGTGACGGTGCCAGGTCAAAAAGACGTCTGGCAGAAGCCATGTCACGACACGCAACATGAGCCGTGATGATCGCAGTCCAAGCGAAGACATTCTTTTCACACATTTCACCAAACACCTTGTTAGCATCCTCAACGAACACCTCCCCTCTCGCGGAGTACATGTGAATCAATGCGGTTCCCACAAATGCGTTCGACTTAAAACCGCGTTTGGCCACCACGCAGTGAACCTGCTCTCCTTCTCTAACTGCGTTCATCTGAGCACACGACTTCACCACCATTGGGAAAGTGAAGCAATTCGGCGAAGCACCGGCACGGTGCATTTGTGCAAACAAAACAACGACTTCAAAGGGACACTCCAATCGAGCAAAGCCTCGAAACATGGCATTCCACGTGGCGCCGTTTGGTTGCACCGTTGTGTCGAACACTCTTCGTGCGTCATCAATTCTACCGAGACGCATGCACGCTGTGATGAAACTAGGGGTGACGTAATCATTGCCCTGGAGTCCATAGGTGACTATTTGAGCTTGAATCTTGTGCAGCCGCTCGCACGTTTCGCATGAGCTTAATAGGGATATCAGCTTTTCTTCCACAACTCTATGTAGTCTCTTTGGAGAATAGTTCACCACTAACTTCCCTATTTTGCCTTGCATTTATAGTCGTGGATTAAAAACACATATCAACAACGGCTTGTGTATGATGTTGGTATGTGTTCCACTTGGATCCACGCGACCCCAAAGTCCGACATTCGGAGGTCGTGTCCATGTTATCAAATTCGCGAGTTAACTCGTTAACTCGGATGAATTTACGTGTCCATTCATGACTTCCGAGTCAACTCGCAAATAAGCTCGTTTTTCGTGTAGAATCGGTAAAATCAGACGTAGAATCGGTAAACTCGTTCGAACTCGCGAGTTTGCAAGCGATTTTACGAGTTCGTACGGAGGGCGTTTTTGAAGAATACTCACCTGATTAGGGCTCCAGTGGTCTAAGTCGCACTCTCTCGCACTGCATCACCCTCTATCGCACTCGCGTCACTGTGCTCGCCATCGTCGTCACTCGTGGTTGCCGTCGCGCTTGCTCGCTGTTACCGTAGCACCCTCTCACCGTCGCGCTCGCTCGCCGTTATAGGGCTGCTAAGGGTAAGAGAAAAGTTTGGTTAAAGATGAAGTGGAGGGTTTCTTTGTTCAATTATTCACGTTGTTATTTTTCTAATTGAAAATTAAAATAAAAATATTTTAAAATTAAGGTTAAATTATATTTTTAGTCCCCATTTTCGTAGCAAAATTTGAATTTGGTTCCTCAATTATTTTTTATCCTAATCTGGTCCCTATTTTGGGAAATTTGACCCAATCAAGTCTTTTCCATTAAGGGTGAAGTAATGGTGTTAAATAGAGTGTCACGTGTCAGCTTCTGGATTTTTTGATTTTTTTGATTTTTTAATTTTTTAATTTTTTTTGATTTTTTATTAATTTTTTAAAAAATTTTAAAAAAATTAAAATTTTGTCACGTGTCAAGTGGACATAGTGCCACGTGGCAGTGGCAGTGTTACGTGTCACTATTTCGGAGTTGTCATTTTCTCATTTTCAATTTGGTCCCTCTATTTTATTTTTTGTCTCAATTTAATCTCAATTTTTGTAAAAATTATGCAATTTCGTCCCCCTCCAAATTGAAACTAAATTTAATTTCTATATAAATAGGCACAAATATTTTTATCAAAATTGATATTTCAAGTAAATATTTTTAACAAGATTAAGTTTATTTTAATTTATATTTTATGTTAAACATTATTTAAAATTGTTTTAAAGTTGTTAATAGAAAATAATGTTAATAAAAATATTCATAAATTATATTTATATTTTATTACATTGTATTTTAATATTATTTTTTATTTGAATTTATATTTTAAATAATTACATATTTTTAAAATGTGTAAAATTCGATAATTTCTATACAAATATTTTAGTTAGTATAAAAATAACAATTATATAATTTAAGAAAAATTAACTAGTTTATGTAACAATAAAAAATAAATAAATTTAAAATTTGAAAACAATTTTAAGTAAAATTTAATGTGAAACAAATTTAAAAAAACTTGGTTTTATTGAAAATATATAATAAAAATATCAATTTGAATAAAAATATTTGTATAACATTTTATAATTTTTGTTTCAATTTGGAGGGGACGAAATTACATAATTTTTATAAAAATTTGGACTAAATTGAGACAAAAAATAAAATAGATGGACCAAATTGAGAATGAGAAAATTACACCTCCAAAATAGTGACACGTGGCACTGTCACTGCCATGTGGCACGATGTCAGCTTGACACGTGGCAAAATTTTAATTTTTTAAAAAATTTTTAAAAAATTAATAAAAAATAAATAAAAAATCAAAAGTAAATAATAAATAAATAAATAAATCCAAAAATTCCAGAAGCTGACACGTGGCACCCCATTTAACACCGTTACTCCATCACTAACGGAAAGGACTTGATTGGGTCAAATTTCCCAAAATAGGGACAAAATTGAGATAAAAATTAATTGAGGGACCAAATTCAAATTTTGCTACGAAAATGGGGACTAAAAGTATAATTTAATCTAAAATTAAATTTTATTGCATTTCAATAATATGTAATTATAGCAAAACTTAAATAATTAATACTTATAAATTAAATTTTAATAAAGTAATTTAATATAATAATATTTTCGATTTATATAATTAGAGTATCAATGAACCAATTAAAGATTTAAAAAATAGTTATTACTTAAATGCTAGGATTATTTTAGTATTTCTCTTAATTATTACACTATTTTAATTATTTGTTTGTTAACTTTTTAAAAATTTTGTGTAGTTCAAATTAAGAAGTTAACATTATCAATTTGAAGTAAATAATAGTTAATTACATGATATTACTTAAACATAGCAACTAATAAAAATAGTAAATGTAGCCATTCAATTAAAAAGTCTATATATTTGCTGTACTTCGTAACCAAATAAAAGTAAGAAAAAAAAAAAAAAAAAAAAAAAAAAAAAAGTAACATTTAAAAGGTAATTTCCTAAAAACGATCACTTTTCCTTATTTTGTTTTTTCAAATTAAATACATTTTTTCATTCATTTCTTATTTTGTATCATCTTTCACTTCAATAAATCGACCTAAATCTACACTCATTTATTATCTACTTCTTTTATTTTCTTCCAATAAACAAGAATAAAAACAATTAAAATTACAAATCAAAATGCATACAAGTTTAATATTAATATAATATTTCATCGTGTCATACGATATTGCCTGTGTATATATAAAATATATGTGGGTTAAGACCTTCTGTAATTACAGATCTCTAAGCTTATGAAAAAAATAACTGCACTTTATTTAAGTAAGTATAAGTAATGTGTTTGTTTTGTGAATTAATATAAAGTCTTATTTAATTTTTACTCTAATTGTAGATCTCACTTTAATAATATAAGTAACTTCTTAGGTCTCAAAAATTATATTTAGCGAAAGAGAGCTTAAATATGACTCTCTTTTTTTATCATTTTGAAAATCTTGAGAGTTCTTTCTAGCAGAATAGTCCATTTTTCATGGTGGAAAACTTATTTCTCCACTTAATGTATTTTAGGGGAAATTTTGTTGCTTTCATCAGTTCTATTCTCAATATTTTTTTTATTCAATCCTATTTTGTATTAAATTAATTTAATTTAGTTATTTTTGTTAGATGTCTATAAACAATGTTGAATTAACATTAATGTTGTATTTATAAATATTACATGTTAGTTTATAGTATTGTTCTTTTTTTTTACATTTTAGGGTCAATATTGTATATGTAACATTCATTTCTTTTAATAGTCTTAACTATTAAATAAAATATTAAAGAAAAATAATTTTTTAACAATTAGATTTTGACAAATTCCCTTACAACATGAGATGATATTTTTAAGTGGTTTCTCATCTTTTTATTCTCTCATCTCTCTATATTCTAAAATCATTAAGAAGATATCACCTCATGTTGTAAGATAAAGTTGTTAAAATATAGTTGTCAAAATATCATTGTCCAATGTTAAATATTCCAATAGTACAAAACTGATAGTTAAAAGAGTGTAAAATATTTATACAGTTATCCAAAAAAACATAATCATAAACTATAATATAGATGAATAAGCCAGAAAGTACAGATTTTTCTTTCAAAAAGAAACTAACGATACATGACTTCTACATGAAAACAAGGTCTTATATGTTTTTCTATATGCATTTTAAACTTACAAATGTGAGTAAATTAGTTGTTTTAAGAATTTTATTTTATTTTGAAAGATTTTGCACGTGTAGTCACACATGTCTATTACGTTCTTGAACTCAAGAACAATTTATTAAGTCTCAAGCAACTTCAAGAGAAGGATTTAAGGTTAACAATCCAGAACAAATGCAATGTTGTTCATCCTGAGAAAGGGTTGATTATGGAGATACAAATGAGTGCAAACAGAATGTTTATGCTAACAACAACTATGAGAGCAGAAACTACATGTTTACGAGCAGGCGTGGAAGATAATTCTCAATTGAGGGATAACAAGGTCGGACATTTAAGCTATGATGACTTAGAAACTCTTGTCTCTATGCAAATGGTGACAAGGTGTCTACATATCACAACTCCTCAAAATCTATGTGCACATTGTCTAGCTGGAAAACAACATCGCAACTCAATGCCTAAGAAAAGTCAGTGGAAAGCATCGAAGAAACGGTTGCAGTTGATTCGTGCAAATTTATGCAGGCCTATTCAGCCAACATCAAGCAGAAACAAAAGACATTTCTTATGTTTTATTGATGATCTTTCAGTAAAAACTTGGGTGTATTTTTTAAGTGAGAAACTGAAAGTTTCTCTCTCTTAAAAAGTTTACATGAAAGAAATTTGAAACTTTTACACCAACTTATCTACATTAAAGAAATGAAGCAAGGAGATAATTCACTTGAATAGTTCATTTTAATATTGAAATTTGTAAAAGTACTTGTGAAACTTTTAAACCAAAGAGGCTCCAACGAACGAGAGCAGTTTTCAAGATGATCTCCGAAATTAAATGTTGAACATAATTTGTTCTTAGCTAAAGGGCTAAAGAGAAGTAGAAATAGAAGAAATTGTGAATTCAAGTTAAGTGGAGTAGTTGAGGAGTGTTTACAGGGTATTCGAAGCTTCAACTAAAAAAGGTGGCTACAATGAAATGAATGGAAAATAATAGGAGGAATGCTAGTGAGTGTTGTCAGTGTTTGCAGGCTGATTGTTAGATAACTGAAGATAATGAGAGTGAGAAAACTTAGGAGGGAGGGCTACAAGTGCCTCATTTCCACTCAGCTTTCTACAAGCAAGTCCTAAGGTGTAACCTAAAGCTCGTGAAACAGGGATCGCAACTGCATTTCCAATTTGACGGTACCTGCAAATTAAATAATACACACAATTAACTCAAACCTTTTGTATATTTTAAGGCATTATAACATTTAAGTTTAGTTTAATTTTTCATTAAACAATGGTTTTGTACCTCCCTTTCACAGTCCCATGGAATCTATAATAATCAGGAAATCCTTGCAGTCTGGCATATTCTCGTACAGTGAGCACTCGATCCTGCTCCGGATGAAGTACAACCTACAAGATTTCAGATATATAAGAAATCGATTTGTGTGATTTCTTTAGCAAATCAAAGACCGGATTAAGACCTGGTTATGACAACTTGGGAAGGTTAGTGCAGTAGGAAGATTCTCATCCCACCATAACCGTGCAAATGGTCTGCATATATGTGAAAATACAGATTAGAAGTCATGCAAATGTAGCAAAGCAAGTTTACTACTTTATTCAAAAAATCACCTCTTAGACTTCCCTTGCTCAAAAGTGAAGCAATAATCTGGGATCTGCAACCACAAAAATAGTCAGGTAGGATTAATTTTACTTCACGCTATTCTAGGTATGTATTAAGAAAGCTAAACAGATAATGTGCCGTTCAAAACCCCGTTTAACTTCAACTGCTTGAAGAAACCAGAACCATCCAACAACATTCTTTTTCTTAACAAATGCTCATAAAGATTGGAATGATATCATGAAATCTTGGATGCTATAAATCTCTTCTTACATTCTTTCAAACTTCCTTACAAAAGCCTTAAATTTAAAACGGGTATATCGAATATTGAATTTCAAATACAGTTATGTACTCTCTGGTCCTTTTCACAAGTACCACAATAGAGATTTTGCCTGATCCTTTACATAAGAATCAATCTTGAATATCTCACGTTCTTATTATTGTTACTTTTTACAAAATGCCCTTAATCATGAGTTGCTCGCTCTCGAAGTTCGATGATCAAATAGCAACAGATACATGCATATAAAATAAATGAAAATGGATATAAACCTCTTTCCGGTGACAAACATAAATACTCACCAATGGCTTTCCAGATGGCAGCATCGGATTCTCTGTCGGATGTCGTCTTACCACATTGTCAGCGCCTACAATTACACCAGGCAGATCACGGAAATTTGCACCCTACAGTCGTATTAAATGTAAGGGTCAACAAGGAATGGATCAAAGGTGTAACACATTAACTTAATCTAGACAACAACCTTGCGTTTTGGAATTTGACAAACACGTTCGTAGTCATCTTCAGACAAAGTGTGGGGACGGTGATCATACAGCAGGGGCCTTTTCTCTGTTGTTTCATTTGATTTTGACCCAGTCATCTCTACTCAATGAACAAGAAGGAAACAAAAGATAAGCTGGTGTTTGGTCCAAAGATCTATTGCCAAAATACGTAAGAGAAGAATTAAAAAGGAAAAAAATATACAGTGACAACAAATAAATCATAGTAATTCTAGTGCTTGTGATGAACTCAAATCAACTAAACTCAATAACTTGAATCTGGAAGAAATAAAATTCAAACTACTTTTTATATTTTAATATTACAGATGAATAAAGAGTCAAAAATAAAAAATAAAAAAAAACGTAGCGGTTAAAAAATATACATATAAAACACGATTTTATGACTCGTCACAAGTTATGGACTCAAAGGAAAGCGCTATTACCATATTTAGTTGACCGTATATATCTTTGAAATTCAGTTTCTGGAGAACTCTTATATGGCATTTGTTCACGAGTTTCCGTGTTCATGACCTATCACATTGAACTATTTTAGTCATGCGGAACACTAGTAAACATAAAGAAAAGCCGATCTAAAGTGATAAAGTGAGAAAAGGGTGTATCCTCCTTGCAATCTTAGTGAGTTAACATCACCAAGCACTTAAAATAAATGAAGGGTACTCTTACTTTTACAGTTAAGAAACAAAAACAAAACAAAAAGAGAAGCAAATAAATGAAGAACAGTACAGCTGGAAGATCAGAGATGGCATCTTGGATAACGATAGCTTTCTCTAATTCACGAGGTTGGTCTTCATCATAAGCAACAACATTGCGCTGCATGTAAATCCAAAACTAGTGAAAAAGATACAAGACAATATAGAATTATACAATTACACATGAGGATCAATACCTCAAACTCTGGCGGAGGCCAGTATCTAACGATGACATCGTGCGTTGGCAGTGGAAACTGGGGTAAAACCTGCAAAAGATTAACAATTAACAAATGATAAAATATAATGACATATTCTCCATTTTGTTGTAAGCTATAAAATTCCTTCAAACCTCTGAAACATGAGAACTATACTTTTCGTACAAAATTTGAATAGTTTTTCCAGCACCTAGTCGTGTGGGTCTATAGTGGACCAATTACTTTAACTGGTTAGTTACACAAGATGACTACCGATTCATTTTATTTGGAATTACAGTTTCATCCTTCCATCCCACCTCTGATCTTTCTGCACCTTTCTTTCTTCCCTGTCACCGCTCTACATTGTTTTCCGTTGTTAATTTCCTACGGCATTACCATCCTTCTTTATTTTTGTCTTTTCCACTTTTCTCCACAACCAGTGATCTACCAGTTATACTACCATTTCCATCCTCTAAGAATGATTCACCAATCCCACCGTTATAAACAACGCCACACTCAACTCTCCAACAAACTTGACCTTCTCCACAACAACTTCAACGAAGCCCTTGTACAAACCAATGCCAGTGGAATCATCGAAATGTAAAATTCCCCCTTTCTTCGTTCCCAAGGAGAAAGAAAAGGTGGTTCTATTTATAAATTTGTGCATTTTTATTTTTCAGGCATGGATTGAATGTTTCGATTGTTCATTAAGATAAAGACGCAGTGTAATATCTATACTGATAGTACTCTCACGTAACTCCTAGATCACTCTAGTAGTACTCACTCACAACTCCAAAGGAAGATTGTAGAGATTTACACAAAACTAGAAAACTCTCATTATTCTTTAAAAGCATATACAAGGTCTATTTATAATTCTGATTTAACAAAAACCAGAATTAACTAAACAACAGAATTACTGAATTCTGTTTTTCAAGGTAGTTATTATAACAACTATTACAATTATTCCCCCTCAAACCAGGACTTGTCCTCAAGTCCTTTACAATGCTTTCGGAGAAAAAAATCTAGTATCATGTAATTCCTTGTAAAGTATTACAAGAATCAGCCTCCCGAACTATCTCTAAACTATTTACAATTAACTCAACGTTTTGTTCATCTTCTGTATCCCTTGAAGGATTCACCAAGATCTGATCTTGTGCTCCAAATATAGCATTCAGCTTACCCCATACTTTACATGTACGCTTGTGATCTTTATCCCACTTTTCCTCAAAAAACCGACAGACCTTTGGCAATCTTTCACTCGCTTGTTTACGATTTAAAGATTGAACACTTGAGCACGTGGAATCCGATTTAGGTGCAGAATGTGTCCCACTTGAAGGATTTAAAGTAGTAATAGGATAATTTTTGGTACTAGAAACTGGTGCAGACCCTACCTCAACAGTTTTGTCGACGTACTCAGTAGTACATGTATTTACTGTTGAAAATTTTTGTGCCATAACTTGAACGACTTCATCTTGTAAGCGAGCAAGACGGATTGCTTCATGAAACGTTTTAGGAGCATGTACTCGGACAGATTTTTTTAATTCCACAGTCAAGCCAGAAAGGAAGAAACTAAAAGCCAAGTCTTCAAAAATATCTACCGGAGCGAGTAATGTGTCAAATCTTTCAAGATAATCCAACAAGGTTCCTTCTTGCTTTAATCTTGCCAAATCTGCAACAGGATCATCCATAGTCCCAGAATCAAATCTGTTTCCTGTATCTTTAATGATCTGCTGCCAAGATTTCCCCGTGTTCTTAATATTCTGCATGTAATGCCTTTGCCAAGCAAAAGCTTTTCCATCCATTGATAATAACAGCAAACGACTTCGTTGATTTTCAGGGGTTCCCTCTAATTCAAAAAGTTGCTCTGCCTTAGCTTTCCACTCACGAAAATTTGAACCATCAAATGAAGGAAATGGAATGTGGGCCCGTTCCAGCGGTGAAATAACTGTGGTTACCGATTCATCTTGAGGTTACCGATTCATCTTGTATCTCCTCATCTATCATAGATGTCTTGATTATCTTGGAAGCTGCAAATGCTGCTGTAAGGTCTGCTAAGGATTTCTGAATCATCTCCAAAGATTGCTGCACCGATTCTTGATTATCAGAAAGAATCTTTTCATATGAAACCATCCTAATTTCCAATTCTCTATTAGTCACCATTGTCTTCCCAGCAACTGATACCAATTGTAATATCTAAACTGATATTACTCTCACGTAACTCCTAGATCACTCTAGTAATACTCACTCACAACTCCAAAGGAAGATTGTAGAGGTTTACACAAAACTAGAAAACTCTCATTATTCTTTAAAAGCAAATACAAGGTCTATTTATAATTCTGATTTAACAAAAACCAGAATTAACTAAACAACAGAATTACTGAATTCTGTTTTTCAAGGTAGTTATTATAACAACTATTACACGCAGCCACAGATCATGCAGCAGATTGATAAGGGGGTAAATAAAGAGGTGGAAAGAGAGGGCGCAAATGCGAGGCTGATGTTGCGGATGCGCCATGACAGCCACAACTGTCTTTTACCGGAAAGGAATGAAGTACGACGGAAGGGGAAGGCTAGTTAGAGAGGCATAAAAGTGGACAGAAAAAGAAGGGTGGCCATGCTCAAGTAGGCGCTCAGACAAGAGACTAAACAAAGAGGCAGAGGGGCATAAGAGAGAGAACAATGTGATAAGGGGAAAAACAAGCAATAGGTAAACCCATCTTAATTGTTGAAAATTAACAAAGAAAGGTTGTAAGTAATTCATATACATTCGATACTTTATTAATAATTCTACAGCACAAAGTTATTTCTCCATCATAAACCATATGACTTACTAGACCACATTAGTCCTCATCCAGGATATGATGATGAATTTAAGGGACCATATTAAATCTTATAGGAAATAGTAATTTTATTATTGGAAAGTTTCCTTAATTGTATTCATTCCTAACTGGCTTTATTGGTAGCCTCTTTGGGAACTGCCTTAGGTAGCTTCAAGAGAGTGATTTTGTCTCACATCAATTAAAGATATGGCTTAAAGAAAAGTTTTAAAATTAAAGTAGTCCTCATATAACAAGTCAATTTTTCAGGATGAAGTATGAAAGGGAATGTTGGAAAGTTGATTTTGTTGTTGACGTCCCTAACCTGCCATAGTGACACAGTCATTGGGAGTTGCCTTAATTGTAGCTTCAATGGAAGTGGTTTAGTCTCAATTCAACTGGAAGTATGACGAGCTTATAAAGGTTAGGCAATCCTCTCCTCAATGTAGTTTTATGTAGTTGTGTTTAGTCGTATGTCCAAATTCAAAGGAGAGCCCATCCAAATTTCATGTTTGGGCTTGAGTTTACTCACAGGGTTGGTTTATTGTGTACATGCCTTTATTTGCAATCCAGTCACTCTGAGATTGGCTTACTCTTGGGGTGGTATATTTTCTTTGCACTCCTACTCCCTAATGAATATTTTATGTATTATGTTGCACAATAGTCGAGTTCATTTTCATGGTCTTTTTTCCTATATGTAGCTTTCCATCTCAAATGTTTCTATTTAAGCTGAGTTTGTCTTCACAGATTTCTCCATTCCCATACAATAGTTATGTTACAAGATGTTTCTATATAAAAAAAAAAAAAAATGTAGTTAGAGCTCTGATCAAATATATATTTTTGCATGGCCAGTCCTGAGCCTAGATTAAAGTGTAGAGTTTGTGCTAGGTAATCGACAACCAACATATAACATTGTTGAATCTGTATGAAAAGGTAAATAATGTGGATGTTTAACTAAGAGGTTGCGGCTGATCAAAAAATAAAATAAAACTGAGAGGTTGCTAAGCATAAGTGTGCACTAATGCATGTCTTGAATGTTGTTAGATATTTATATCTTGGCCTTTTTCTCATAGGTTTATTCTAGGATCCAAAAATTACAATAATCAAGTAATTCATTAGCTAAAAAATAATGCTAGAGTTCTCCCACGACATGAGAGCAGTCCTCCTACTTTGAACAAGCTTTTAGGAGCCAATCAACCCCAATGCGTTTCTATTATCATATCAAAGTCTATACAGCTTGTTGTTGGGCAACAATATCTAGTTTGACACTTTGAGTATTAGGATTAAATTTGATCCTAGGGCTTAACTCAACCCCTCAATACCAACTTATGAGATTAGGATTATCCCACTTGCATACAACTTTATTTTAGCTATATATCTAGTTGATGAGACTTAGGTTTTCCCAATACACTCCATCATGCTGAATATTATGGGATTGTATACGTGGATAATACGGTAGGTGGTCCAAAAATGGATGTAGGATAAGTTTTGATATCATTTTATAACTAAATCAAACAAAACAGTATGTAAGATGAAGATTGTCCAAACTTTATAAACTCTATTTATGTCACATCTCTATAGTCAATGTGTGACTAAACCTACACCCTTAAAATTATATTTAAGGAAACTCCCAAAGAAGGCGCAACTAAAGTATGCTAAGGATAACAACAATTATCAGCTACTAGACATTCTTACTCAACCTTCAAATGCGTATAATGTAAAGTTTGTTTTTTATTGGGTCTATTACTTTTTTCAGACTGCTATCAAACCATCCACCAACGTTTAGTCTCACTTCGAGATGTATATATCTTGATGTGAGGATGTGTGTTGGAAGCCTCACATTGACTATAAATAAGACCAATTCACAGTACATAAGTGGGTGCAAACCTATAAGCGAGAAAGATCAAGCTAATTGTGCAATTAAATTAAACTTAAAGTTCACTTCTTCACATGATATCAGAGTCATGATTTAGGGTCTATCCTAGTGAAGTTTGTTGTTTGTTGAGTCTATTGTTTCGTTTGCTATTGGACCACTATCAGACCACCCACTAATGTCTAGTCTTATGTTCGATATGCATATGCTTCGGTGTAAGGGAGTGTATTGGAAGTCTCACATCAACTACAGATAAGGCCAATTTGCAGTGTATAAGTGGGTGCAAACTTCACCTTCCAATATGATATTGTGGGGTTGTATTAGGCTTAAAGTCTAGTATAACTAAGAAAGATCAAGTCGATTTTGTGGGGTTAAGTTAGACTTAAAGCCCACCTCTTAACATGGAATCAGAGTCATGGTTTAGGATCTATCCTAGCAAAGTTTGTTGTTTGTTGGATCTATTGTTTCGTCCGCTATTAGACCATCCACTAATGTCTAGTCCCACGTTCAATACGTATATGTCTTAGTTTGAGAAGGTGTGTTAGAAGTCTCATAGTATATAAGCGGGTGCAAACTTCACCTTACAATCCGATTTTGTATAGTTGAATTAAGCTTAAAATCCAGTATAACCGAGAAAGATCAAGCATGCATGTACTAGAGACAACATGGGAATATCACCTAAATTGCACCTAAGGTGTGAAACAAGTAGCAATATAAGCTTCAATTAGAAGAGTTGGTCAGATGAAGGAAAGACCAAAACAACCCAAAATGGAACGATCATAATGGAATTAGACCTTTATGAATAGTTAGATTCTTACAGAACATTGTCATTATGGTTTAATAATGAATATTACATATATATGACAATAATTATTGCAAGTTGTTGAAGACATTGATGGAGAAAGACACACTCTTAGGTAAATTTGGGTGGATTAACATAAGCATGCTTTTCAAAATAGACATTAAGATAGAAGGAGAGATGTTGTATTCAGTTGTACATTTGTCAACTTTTTCTATCACCAAACTTAAAACTGACCTCACTAGGATGAGAACCCCACAAGAAAATGCGCAACCGAAATTGTGGAAGACCATAACACCCAGCAGCAATGATTCCCAGTCTTGCTTGGTATTTCATATTCACCAAACGACTTAATGCATATCTTCCAAGTGAACCCTTGTCAAATCTTAATATGTCAACCACATTCTCCATTAAAACATGCCTAGGCTTCAAAAATTTCACCATGTCCATGAAAATCACAATCTGACGATTCCTTTCATCATCCAATGGTGACTCAAAGTTTCTAAAGCGATTATATCCACTGATTCCTTGACAAGGAGGACCCCCACAAATAACATCAACTTCTCCCTGAAATAATTTTAAGGAACAACTCAATTTGAAATGCATAATCCATCGAGATTTTACCCTATCTACAGTATAAATAATACAACTTACAGGAAGAGGCAAGAGTTTTGATTTCATCCCTTTTCTCACAAAATCCTGTATGCTTTCCTTACACTTACTGCAAGTAGAAATAAATAAGTATTGATGGTCCCAGATTGTTTAATATCATCAACCACATTGAAAAGAATAGAGAAATACATACCTTAAGCTTTTAATTGGTTCCCAAGTGTCTTCACTTGTACTGCAACCCTTCCAATGCACCTATGAAACAACATGAGAATGCAAACATCATCAGTTTATGAACCAAAACATTTTTAGCCTATATTTGAATAACCGCAGGAATCCTCCCAAAATTACTTTTAACTCAAAACGGTTTAACTCTCCAGAACAGTTACTCAAATATGCTATTAGAGATTCAATAGGGTAAAAATAAGGTAAAAGACATCATAAAAAGTATACATACATATGCATTCAAGTTAAGACATCACCTTATGCAAAAGATCTTACAATCATATTCGGCTTAACACTTAGAAGTTTCAAGCTTGAACTATGTTAGGATCCAATTACAAGTTAGGATACTTGACTCCCACATCATAAATATGGAATTCTAGAGGGGGTTTATAAGGTCTTGGTCTCTGCTACTGCTGCTGCAGGAGTTTTAGTGGTATGGTTCATTCGTGTAAGGTTTCTTATTAAACTACGTGTAGAGGCTATGTGCAATCTGAGTGCTTGCGTGCCCTTCTAGAATCCACAATAATCATCTCTTTCTATTAGAGAATTATCTAATGAGCTCATAATTGAATTTGACAAAATTGCAAGTACTAGTTGACATCACATGACTATCACTGTCTAGCAACAAGTAAACAAATATATATAGACATGATTTCATGAAAAATAAGGTTTAATGAGAAAAAAAAACTGAATACCGGAAGGTTGAAATTGGATTTATTACCTTGAAATATAGACCACGATTACCAGTTTCTTTGGGATCACCAAAGCAAATATCAACTAACTTAGAAACTTCAAATTCATCATCAGAATTATCATGAACTTCTTGTTTCTTTTCTCCTGAATATTTGGATCGACATGGAAGTTTTCTTTCTTCAACAGTTGAGTTATACCGTTTGCATAGTTTTTCCCACTCCTTTAATAATTCCAGAAAGTCCTCAGCAGATTCATTTCGCACCTATACAATGAAGGAATATAGCTGTGAACCGTTATCAAATATCTTTGTGGTAGCAGATGATTGTCAGCACTCACATGTGTGTCTGGATGGTTTAGTTTCAAGCTTTCACTGGCTGACTTGTCACTATCGACAGCCCATCTCTGAGAAAAATAGCAACAAAAGCAAGATAAGTTTATCATAGATGATATTTGGTGAAATCCATAAATAGGAAGAATTTCATCACAGAGAAACATTTCATTTATAATACCGTGACAAGGTTAACTGATGCAGTTTTGGCACCTAAGCACAATCCAGTTGACATGCCACCACACCCAGAATAGAGATCCAGTAATGATAATTCGTTCTTGCACAGCTCAGAAAACGGTAGACTCTCTGTCACTGCAGAGGCGTCTGTTGAGAGGCTCTCAAAAACAGAAGGTGATGATAACTCATTAGTCATAACGGATGATCAGAGGCAAATATATAAACTCTTAATATCAGAAAACAACAGAACATATATTTGAAGACTCAAGATAGCAATGAATGTTAACGTTGATCACATACGAACAAATGAAACTTAGAAGCAAAGTATTAAGATGACATAGGGTGTTGAAATGTCTCTACATGTTAGCACTGTCAACATTAATTGACATCTCTAGACTTTATTGCAGGCCTCATTCATTTGCTGTCCAGCCTCTGTTGTGGACACATATTCGTAAAATGTGAGAGACCCAATTCACTGAACTAATACCCACCAATGCAGAACTATCAATCACCTCATACACATTCAGTACAACCCAAGTTATATTTTGAAAGGGTTTGTGTATATATAGGAAGCTTTAGTTACTTTAAAGGCAAGTGTTTGAATTGAAAGATCCCATGATATCATTATTATATCTCAAATAATTTAGAGTATAGAAGAAATTATCTTTTAGGATTTAAAGAGAGAATGGTATAATTTTTTATCTAGTAATATTAATTTTATGCCCATTGACTAGTAAAATTAATTTTGTGCCAATTAATATGAAGGTAAAAATTACTTTTTTATCCCTTAAGATCTTATTTTCCTTATCTTCTGTTTTGTAATTCTAGTAAACGATAGTTTATGCATGAAATTGTCAAAATAGATGTCTGCAAACAAAAGTTGTCACCTACAGCCAAAAGATAAAAAGGGTTCCCCTTCCCCGGAAAAACTAAACATGTAGAAGCTGATAATCGAATGCATCTAGTGCTCCTTAATGACACACCTGATGGTATGTTGCGGAATGTAGAGTAATCCACGCAATACTCCATGTCATAATACAAGTCAGATGGTGAAATTGAAGCCAACTTCAGACCAACCTGCAAGTCAAACACATAAATATTGGTTAGGATATATATATATATATATATATATATATATATATATATATATATATATACACACACACACAGATGTAGAAATTGATTAAGAAGGAGTGTGACCAAGATTTGGCATACCCTGGGTGTTATTTGTGTTACATTAGCTTTTCCTATTATGCAATCTATTAAGTTATCATTCATTATTGATGAATAAAATACACGCCTCTTGTCATGGAAACCACCTTCATCTTGAACAACCTGAAAATCATTGGAAGTTACAATGACATATCCTCTGATATTATTAGATAAACATCGCATGTTCAGTACTCACTGTATCTTGAATTCTGTAGAACCATTGGACTCGGAAATAGTTTTGTCCCTCAGTTGTTTGGAAAAATTCAATAATCTTGCCAACGTGTTTTTCCTCTCCTTCACCCTGAAAGATTACGCCAGGTGTTAGCATAAATTAGTTTATTATGTTGACATGAGATTATAAAGTTCATAGACGTCACTAACATCCACCTATTATGTTACTCACATACTCTTCAATGGACATTAGAAAGGTTGATGAATTTGAACATATAGCAGTAGTTACTGATGGTGATGGTCTCAATAGCAAATTTTAAATCCTCCATTTAATACTTTATAGAGAGGAAGGAGAATTTTTCATGGCAAATATCTTATGCGAAGAGAAATAGGAACAGAATGGGAATAATGATGTGGCAAGGAGTAAAACAGAAATGCCAACAGTATAAGGGGAAATTGGGTACATAGGGAATGAGTAGTCTATAAGGGTAGAGTATAATCTTAGTTTATTATGGACAGTGAGCATTAGCTCTCAGAAGGAACATTCCTGTGACACTGACAACTTTCTCTGCCAAATTTTCCTTTAATCATCAATAGTACAAGTCTTTCTATTGGTTTTTCTAATCTATTACTCTATTAGGGTTCCTAACAAACGATATGCTAAAAAGTGTGACTTTTTTCCATGAAGGAGAGTACAAGAATATATGTGTGTACGCTTACATTCTACACTCCTATTCCTATAATATATAACTGTATGTATACAAAAACATAAACAGACATTTATACATTTTCCTCTATGAAGTTCATAAATAGAGAGAACTGAGAACCTAGGCAAGAACAAAAATAAAATATGGAAACTTACAGATATATATGTATCCTTATATTGATACCAAAGCTTCTAACCAGAATTATCTCCCAACTAAACCTAAGCCGCTTAGATAGCCCTTTAGTTTCTGCTCGAATTACTAACTTAAATATTTGTGATTAAATCTAAGAAATCAAATTTCAGGATTGGGAAATATTATCTCCAATAAAAGAATAAAAAAAGAAAAGTAGTAAATACATAGCAATACTAATGTGGATAAGATATATCAAGAAAAATTGCGGAAGAAATAAAGGACAAGAATTAGGCCACATATATAACCTTGATTAAATTGTCAGTGAAATGGTGGACATGGAATGTAGTGGAAAATATGAAAAGGCAATAGGAGTATTGATAACAATGGCAATAGGAGTATTGATAACAATGTTTCCGAACTTCTGAATAGGGGAAAGATGAACAGAAGAAAAATATGTTTTATTTAAAAAAAAAAACTAAACTTACTTTTATAAATGCACAATCACCAAGACTAAAAATGCAATTCCCAACTTCAGCTTGTGCATAATGGCATTTGACATTTGCAATAATCTCATCTTCTTCACCCTCACTATGAAATCAACAGAATAAAAAATATAAGGATAAGAAATTGGAAATCGCATCAACTGAGAACGAGCGATACAATAGACTATATAAGATTATGAATTGATCAATACTTACTTTATTTTTAGCTGTTGGCCTTTACATTTTTTGTCCTGCAAGCTTCAGCAGAAAAATCAGATAAACAATATAGAGGAATACCATCTGTTTGGATTAGATGGAAACTAACAAAACTGGTTCCATTTCTTCGAAAGTAAAAAAAATAATTCAAACGAGACCGTCATTATAAGCGACACAAAAATGGTTAATATTTTATCTCCTATCTGAGCACAACATACATACAGAAGTTCTTTATAACATGAACTTATGCCGAAAAAATCAGGCCAACAACCTTTAATTCATAGCGCCATCCCCATCTTTTCAGAGCTTCATCCTCAGGTATTGGATCACCAATGAAGGCAGCAATGCTTTCTGAATCCAGACCTTCCTTAGTTGAAGAAGTTGATGTTCTATATTTCTTTCTTGGTGGATCGTCATCTAACTCAGACAAGGGAAAGGAATTAGAAGTTGTTCTGCCATTCTGATATGGGGAAGTGATTGCCTCTGAAGACCTAGTCAAGTATTTGGTATCGTCAATGCCGCAAGTAGAGCTTCTAGACATAATTTTAACTTCAGAATGCTGATAAACTGTTGAACTAGACAATTCAATGGAAGTAGAAACTGCTTTTGTATTTTTCTTCTTTTGGTGAACTGCTTTTGATGTTGTTTTTCTTTGTAAAACATTAATTTCCATGTTTTCATTTCCATTTGAAGAGGAAAATCTTGGGGATCTCCTAAGCTCCAATGTGTATGCCTCACTCGATGGACTTAATCCTTGGCATTGCCTCAAGTGCTTCCCATCGTAGAACTTTCCATGAAAATTTTGGACACTGTAAAATCAAAAAAGCATTATGTGGCCTTCAATTGAAACATTGAAAATTGAAGCAATGCAGGAAAGTGAAGATATGTCAACTTCCATGTTCACTCACTTCAGCGGTAATTCCGGACCCCTAGACCCATGCCACTGCACAACTCAAGAATCAACACACAGGATTTTAAGCCATGAAATTCGAATAAAGTCAAAGATACACATCACCAACACTGCAGATTGTTTCAAGTGTTGCCAATATTATACTAGAAAAGAAAAAGATACATGGACAAAAAATGAGACTGAATAAGAGTAGAAACAATTATGTTTGAGAGGATGGGAATGAAAGAAACAAAGCTTAGAGAATCAAGTACAGTTTGAAAATACTTAATATTATGTCGTAGTCCAAAAATAATTATAAAAAAATCCTGAGGTAATTGATGCATTACTCTACATCCCATGGATAGCATAACTTTTCACACAAAATAAAAATCATGGTTGGAATTTACCATGTTTTTTTCTGATGTAAATATCTATAGAAATAAAAATAAATGTCAATTATTAGAATGTACATGCATGAACTATATATATATATATATATATATATATATATATATATCTCGCAAGCAGTATTTATTATTATCAGACAAAAAAAAAACAAAAAGAAAAAGATCAATTATTCCGTTTTCTTTTTTGTTACATTGATCTCTTCAAACAGTTATTAATCACGTGAATTAAATAATTATTGTTTAAAAATTATATTTTCAATCTCCTACAGTCTAATTATTTAACTTTCATCTACTAGTTTTTAAATAGTTTCTATGGTTTTGATATGATAATATAATAGATTATATGGTTTTAAATAGTTTACTACAATCGCATTTATTAAATAGTTTCGATGGTTTTGATATGATAATATTTTCTTTCTAAGTAAGAAGAGTATATTTTTTCTTTCTGGCCTAACTTTTGCCAAAACGAACAAAAAAGTGAAAAATTAGCCCCGCCAGCAATTAGGAGAACTTTCATTTCAGATAAAATAAAAGAGCATCGTTAAATAAATATATATATATATATATATATATATATATATATATCTCTGGCCCTAAGAATAGTTTTAAATAATAAATAAACCGATACAGGATAAAATAACTTTTAATCTCTCTAATATTTCAATAGTTTTAATTTCTTTAAAAACAATATTCATCCATCTAATTATGAAATATATCCTATTTTTAAATATGTTATCAACACTTTTAATGTCTTAATAATCACTTCGAGTATCAAAACTTACACATTTCAAACCGACGAGAAAGGGACATTAAAAAAAATCAAATACAAAATTTGAAAATTTTAGAAAGAATAAATTTATTTTATCCAAAAGTCTATACTTCTCATACTACTCATAGGTAATCCTAGTAAACTAATATTTTCAATGTGTTTTAAATATCTCTTTTCTATCAGTTACTTTATTTTAAATAAAACCCTTTCAGTTTTAGTATTCTGTAAAATTAATGAATTTTGTTAAAAACATTAAAGATTTACTAAAATAACATGCAGTAAAATTCTAATTAATAAAACATATATGTTTAATATTAAATATATATATATATATATATATATATATATATATATATATATATATTAGTTTACCGTGTACTAAAATTAAGTTTGCTAACTGAATTCTTAAAAGCAGTCCGGATCTCTTTTCTTAGGTTTAATTATTCATTTAAAAGTACAAACTTTACCTTCTAATATTTATACGAAAAAAGAATTATTAGTTTCAATCTTGTGTCTATATTATAAATTACTTTTTAGTATATTCTGTCCTAACTCGTTTTCTATAAGGTTTATATAATTATTGGAATAAAAGAAAGGAGTTTTTTTTACACACATGAGGTTCCAAATATAATCATAATGTGCAAATGTAGATTTGAGCACAACCAAAAATATCATGAAACTGAGCTTATTCCTTAAAAACATTTAATTCGATGACCAAAAATATAGCGAAAGCGATTAAAACTAATTTTAACAATCCTGACCTAAAATATAGGATTTTACCCAAAAAAGTAAAAGCCGTAAAAAAAAGAATAGCATGCAAAAGCAAAAAGTACAGTGAGACACCTTAACGAGATGACGCGACCCTGATCCAGAACTCGCTGAGAATCTCGGCGAGCGTCTCAGAGGACCCCCCTCCTTCTCCACCGGTAGCTTCCGCTTTCTGAACCCTGCATTTGCATCTTCTACGACTGTCGGCTCGGAGTGTTGTCTGGTAGAGCGGCGTAGACTCTCTGCATGCGGCGGCAGAGGCATTTTAACGGCGTCGCTCGAGGGCGGAGAAGGGAGGCACTCAATTGGGGGAAGAAATGGATCGCAATCGGGTGCGTTTGGTGACAGTGTGGGGCTGAGGGAATTGGATTGGGGATCCGATTGAGAGTCGACGGTTGATGTCATGACTTTGATGCTTTGAAGATGCAGATTTGACTCACTCTGAAGTAAATGAATGGGAGCAGAGACTATTTATACTGAGATTTTATAATTTTTACTAAATTTAAATAATAGAAAGAGTTGTTAGTATTGATTTTTTTTTTTCTTACATTTAGCCGGAATGATTAATTTTTTATGTAATTAAATTTGAAGTTTTTATAATTTTAATATCTTAATTCTGAATTTAATCAGGTATTTATTTAACTTGTTATTTTTATTTTCTCCTTTTCATAAAATTTACTAAAAGAAATTAATTCAATAAACCCTGTAAATATATTCTAATTTTCCATAAACTCTTGTAAACGTCGTTTTAATTGTGTTTTCAGTTACTTAACTCTCTCGTTTGAGTAATTTTATTTGAGTAATTTTAGTTATTTAATTTTAGAGATAACAATGAGGGAGTATGTTTTATGTTGACTGTGTTTGTGTTGATATTTTAAATATTTTTTTAAAATATTTTAAAACGTAAAAATTAATAGTAATCAATGTATTAATAAAACACAATGAAAAAATAGCACAAAAAAATGCAGTAAAAAATCAAAATTCGTTTCTCTCATCTGAATTTAGATTCTCTAAAGTAAACATACATGAAGAAAGTAAGATGAAAAAGATATACAATTAACATTCTGATACATTTTGTAATTTATTATACGTGTATTCTACCTTTATTATCTTTCTTATTAAACACTAAAATGTGTTACTTTCCTGATATAAATACCTATGGTTAATATTTTTAATGATAGAAGTCATATACAAAATAATAATTTAATCACCAAACACATTTAAAACTAAAATATAGGTTAAATATATTTTTAACTTCTTAAAAATTAATACAAAATTAAAATTCATTCATGTATGAAACTTTGATATTTTTTGTTTTAAACTTAAAAAATGTACATAGTCCTTTTAATTCAATTACCTTAAATCTTTTACATGTTAAACGTGTGGAATAGTGAATCTTGGTCTTTAGATGAGTGTGAGAAGTTTAGGCTATTCGCCTTGCGAGCTTGAGCGTATGGACCGTAGTCCGTTTGGGATAGTAAATCTCGGTCTTTAAACGAATATGAGAAGTTGATAATATTTAGTTTTAGATATTGAATTTGAAGTTCATTTAGAAGAAGAAACCTGATGATAGTAGTATTACCCCACTTCTTGTTAGAAAATTATTGATCAAATAATACTATTAATAATAAAAACATAAAATAATATAATAATTATTAGAGCTATAATAATACTAAGATATATATATATATATATATATATATATATATCCACAAATATTAATAAGAGATCTAATAATTTTTATAACAATAAGAGATAAAAATTAGATGAGGGGAGAAATTAAAATAGTTGTATTTTTAGAGAGAAAACATCCCTAGTGCACATGACACAACAAAATCATATGCGCTTCTCTCACAATCACAAGATACAACAACTCGTCAGATCAATTGAGTGCAGCGAAGGATCTTTGAACCTTATGAACATCAATGTCTTAAAGATAATATAGAGAAGAATACAAAACACTTATATGAGTTATAATGGTTGTTGGTGTGTTTATTCTCATACAAATAAAGGGTATTTATAGGTACCAAAGAGATACTTTAGTAGTCAAGTGTAATAAGTCTGATTAAATAAAATATTAATTCATAGTAAAAAAATATAGTTGTTAACTATAAGCAACATTTACACATAAAATTAAAAGTCCATGAAAACATGAGTAACAGTAAGATGTTTATTTTAATTATTTATTTTTTAAATTATATTAAAATACTTCTAACTCTTCTATCTCTATGAATAAAACATTTACATTAAAGGTCTTAAATGCTAGCATGAAACACATTTGATTCATTTTTAAAGTTTTAAGATCAAAATATGTCAAAATTTTGAATAGGAACAAATTCTAATTTTGTATCAAAATTCAAGAACTAAAAATATATTTAATCATTCCTCTATTCAATAGTGTAGAAATTGAAATTAAATCCATAAGATAGGCTTTACTTTACATTTCTTTAAAATTATTATTTTTGTTATTTGTACAAGATATTTGAACATTTTGTTGCTGACTAATCTCCAACTAAAAATTGACCAAAAATTGGCTAACTATCTGGTGTTTGTTACCATTCAATTTTCTAATTCTTTTTTTTTAAAGAGAGTAAGTTTTAGTTTCACTATTTTATGTTCTTTAGATTTAAAAAGTTATTATGAATTTGGACAACTTTGCTAGGCTTGAGTGAAAGATGGAAGGGTTGAAGTTCTTTGTAAACAACAATGTTCCTCACATGCAAGCCAACGATGTTTTCTTATAAGATTATTAGGCAAAAAAAAAAAGAATAGCATGTTAGAAATAAGAAGGATCTTCTTGTTGATAAAAATGGAAAGTATTAAGTGTGAAAATGGAAAAGATGCCATACAGATAAAATTACCATGACAAAAGGATTAGGTATCAAACTTCATATCATATATAAGTCACTTGAACAAAAGTTGTTCAACTTTGACTTGTAAAGATTTAGTAGAAGTTATAGGTAGGAGAATGAATATTCTAGCCATAGTGGCAATGTAAAACTATTAAGAATCTTTAAGATTTAAGATTTTCACATGATAAAACATAATAAAGCACTAATCTTGATCCATAAGAGATTTTGTGAATATGCATTCTTTAATTTGTAATTTTGTATGTTCTTCAACCATTGTTTCTCAATCTATCTCTTTGTCTTTCTTTTTTCTTCTCACATGTTCTTGATGAGTTGCTGTGCTTATAGTCAGAGACAAATCCTCAATTCCTTTTTTATATCAACGTCCATAAAGCTGGTTTTTATTTTATATTTATTTTATTATCACTTCCCATAATAATAATCAATATATTTTTAAATTTTATTAAATCAATAATTGGATCCATAATAATATTTTAATAAGTCATTAATAGAATTAATTCTAACAACAATACCATTAAGCAACCAAGAACACAAAATCAAGAAGGTCAAGTGGTTATATTCTCCAATAGATGAAGTATGGGAGCAACATTAATATTTTGAAGGAAATCAAGGTCAAGTGGTTCACATTTCCAACACATAAATTATGAAATCAACCGTATACCACTATTGCACCATAAAGAACGCATTGACAAAAAAACAAAACTTGTAATTAATGATGGTTTGAGGAAAAAAAAAAGCAATAATTCAATGCAAAATCAAGAAGGTCAAAGGGTGCACTTTCAACAACTACATTTACACCAAGTTTATAACAACGAGTTTTAAATAAAATTTTCTTTCTATTTTTTGCAAATTAAAAAAAAATGAAAAGGAATCTCTCAACTGAAATATTTCTTAATCACATGTACTCGATAATAATGCTTAATTATAAATAACATATACAAAGAATTGTTATATCCAATCTAAAACCTTAAAATATTTAATTTGTGAGTTTTTTTATTATTTGTTACTAAATTTCCTACTTTTTACCTAATAAAAATTCAAACTAACACTTTAATTTCTAACATATTAATGCAATAGCAAAATCATAAAAGAAAAGGTTTCGAATTAGAATTAACAGAATGTGATAGGCACGGGGGAGACTATATATAGCATGAACACACACTTGGAGTTTGAGAATTAAATAAAATAGTCTATTAAGCATATAACATGAGGAAATTTTAAGATAAAAAAGAGTTGGAGGAATCTTTGTGTTAAGAGGGAAAATAATAAGAAAATTAAAGGTAAAAGAAGAATAAATGACAAAATTTTCCAACATTTTCAATAAACCTCAATTGGTAATCAACATGATTAATAATTTTTTTTGTTAATTTAATACATTCCTAGAAAGTAAGTATGCAACTAAGAATTTTTGCATGAATGTGTTTGAGGATGAAAATATTTGATCCATCTAAGTAGAAGCTATAGTGAACATGTGTAATAAAATAGGTTAATCCATGAAGGAAATAGAAATAGATGTAAAAAGTGAATATAGACTCAAGAAAACTTGCATTAGGGGAAGTTTGGAGGAAATAATTAAAGACAACTTAGGGTAACAAAATAAAATAAAACAGGTTAATCCATGAAGGAGGATGTAGTGTAATTAAATTATCTTTTAAGAGAAATTGTATTATTATCAAAAGTTCAAAAAGCAAATGGTGAAGCTTGGTAATAAGAATATCACTTATTTTTCCTGCTTAGATAATCATTAGACAAAAAGAGGAATACCATCCTCGGTCTTACCTTCCAAGTATAAAAAAATTAATGCATTTTTATTAAATGATAGGGTTTCTAAATTTTAATTGATTTTGTGTTAAAAAAAAATGCAAGAAGGTTTTCATGTGATTCTTTGATTTAAATAGAGCTTTCATTTGAATTGAAATTTTAATCACCAAATTAGAACATCATTAAGTTTCATCTTAATTCTTGAATTAGAACTATCTGGTTAATTTTATAAGTTCTAGATTTTATTTTATTAATTTTTATTTTCCAAACTCTTCTAATGAATGGCTGAGGTAAATCTTGATTAGTTTTACTTGTTGTAAATATAATTTTTCTTTAATTATGATTTACTTTGAATTATAATTTTGTTCAAATGTAAATTAGGTGCAAATAACAATTGTTATATTTGGGTTTTAACCCGATAAGACCAGTGGTGTAAATAATAGATGACAAGGGAGACAAGGAGAATTTCGGGCCACTATTTCAAACCTTTTTCAGACAGGGTTTTTATTCCTGCATCCTACCTTTTTCTTCCTGTACCCCCATAAAATTAATAAAATTATGAATTTCCAAACTACCCTTCTTTAAATTTATTTGAAGGATTTGACTTTGTTTGGAGTAAAATGATTTCTTTGAATGATAAAATTAAGGGCTAAATATGTTTTTGGTCCCTTAACTTGTAGTGAAAATTAGAATTAGTCCAACTTTGAAACTTTAGACTAATTTAGTCTTCTTTTTTAAAAAATCGGTGAATTTAATCCTTTCAACTAAAAATGTCAAATTGATTCTTCAGTTATTTTAATCTCAATTTAATCTTGATTTTTGAAAAATTGGTGCATTTTTGTCCTTTTCAATAAATTTCTTAAAACATATTAAATATTTTTTTATCAAAGTTGAAGTTGTTAATAAGGAAGATTTGCTTTGTTAGTGCAATTAAGATATATCTTAATGTCAATTTTGATGAAAAATCCTTGATCGGTTTTAGAAAATTTAATGAATTATAAGGACCTTTGACCCATACTCAAGTAGCTTGACCTTTGATCTGGGCCGACTCATCTTAACTTTTGGCCTAGATCAACTTGTCTTGACCCTCAGACCGGACTGTCTTCTTAACTATCGGTCAGGCCGGATTAACTTGACCTTTGGCATAAGCGGACTCAGTTTGACCTTTAGTGCGAACTCACTCAGCTCAACCTTCGACCCATGCTGCATCTCGACCTTTGGCCTGGACCAACTTGTCTCGACTCCTAGCCCAAGCTAACTCAACTCAACTTTCATCTAAGCCGAATTGGCTCGACCTTTGACCTAAGCTGACTCAACTCAACCTTTAGCCTGGACTCAATTAGCTCGACTTCGGCCCGAACTGACTCACCTAAACCTTCGACATGAGTTTCATCTAGGCTTGGGTCGTCTAATCTTGACCTTCAACTTAGATTGACTCGGCTCCACCTTTGACTGAATCATTAGCCTGAGGAGAATCAACTAAGCCTTTAACTTGAATCGACTTGACTAAGCCTTTAACCCAAGTCGACTTGACTAAGCCCTCAACTTGAGGCGACTTGACTGAACCCTAATCCAAACCGACTTGACTGAGCCTTAATCTTGAAGAGATTCGACGCGACCTTCACATGAGAAGTGAAAGGAAGTAAAATTTTAAATTTCTTATATTTTGAGGATATATTTAAAATCCTTCTATTTTATTTATTTAGAATACCTTTAAAAAAATTTAATTTCAATTTCATCTTAATTACTTTATCCAAACAATCATTATAAAAAGTTTGATTCTTTTAAAAGCGACAATGGTTAGGCTACATGGCTAAATGTAGAAACTGAGGAAAAAAATTGGTTGGAGATGTTTGACTCAATTGAATGATATCCTTTCTCACATCACACCTTATATACTCATGGACTACGTTTGCCTTATATAAAAAAGTTGTGATGGTGACATGTTTATACAACACATGTCTCTTGTTATCGTTAAGCTGTAAAATTTCTGATAAAATATGGTTAAGCAAATAACCAAGAACAAAATCAGAGGACGGGCAACTTGAATGGTCCAAGAACGTTTTGAAGACTTTATGAAGTGGTCCAATATCTCTGACACATTTTGAGAACCCAAAACCAATCCTATTACACGACATTTGCATGCAATTGTAGGAGAGAACAAAAGTGAAGGCAGACAAAATATACAATGTAACAACAACATCGGTTTATTACACGACACACTCTCAAACGCTGATAGATTCCTTGGAATCCAATGCCCTCTCACCACCCTCTTTAGCAGCACCAAAGTCACTCACATTTCCAAAAAGCAGAACCACAATGCCGACAAGGGCACTGCAAAACGCAGCCCCAAAAGCAGTTCTCACACTCCCTGGCACCACTGAACCCACTACGAACCCCCCAAACAACCCAACTCCTCTCACCCAACCATACCAAACACAAAACCCACGTTCTTCACCACATGGAGCAGTCTCCAACATCAACACCCTTCCAAAAGCATGCAACAGTGCACTTGATGTGCCCTGAATGGCCCCAAACACCAGCAAGTGCCCCCATTTCCAGTGACTCTCCCAGAAGTAGAACCCAAAACCAGAACTTACAAGCGACAACAGTAACCCCATGATCTTCATTTTCACAGAATTGGCCTTGATTAGGTGCTGCAGTGGTTGGAATAGTAGTGGCAGGGAAACCAGAGGGAAGAGGAAATAGGTTAACCAGAAATAAAGCAAGTGCACTGGCACAATGCAGAGTTGGCCCACTATGAACAGCACCCCACCAGTGAAAACCCCCATTGTGGTAAACGAGGAGAGAAAAACAGAAACCAAACCTCCAATTGCATTTGGGTATTTGAATATTGTAAAAAGTTGAAACCTTGTGGACAAAATGTTTGGCACAGAAGTGGTTCTGTTTTCTGCTGTGAACACATGCAACAGCCCCACTAGCCATAACAAGCCACAAAATATTGTCACAATCCAGAGACTGATAAACTCACGCTCAATGGGTTCCCTGAGCATGTGGTAAGTGAAGGATGAGACAATGGAGGCACCCAAACAGCCAACAACAGTGGCAAAGAGAGAGATCCAAGTAGAGAGTCCTTGTTTTTTGGAAAATATGGATAGTTTGCTTAATGGTGATGGTGTTGAAAGTTTAGGAGCCATGAGGGCTAAGTGGTGAGTGTGTGTTGCAGTTGAGAGTGTGATTGCAACAACAATGATTGCAATGTAGAGAATGAAGATCTTAGTGGTTTTGAAGAGACCTACAGGGAGACAAAAGAGGACTCCAATGCCTGTTGCTGCAGCTGTGATGAATGTTTGAAAGGAAGCATTGATGTAGAGAGAAATAAAGGCCAGAATTGGAGCAGCTAGGGCAAGACCTCCACCCCATGCCATTGCTGTCCACTCCAAAGAAGAGAAGGTTGAACCGTTCACTGTTATGGTGCGCTCTGTTAGTGTGCTGTACCTGCACCAATTCATGCAAACATTATTACTTCTATAACTAGAATTAATTAGAAGTTATTCCATTATAAATAAGTAAAATAATTATGCTATTATATAAGTGCAAAGTTCTTCTATTATAATATAACTTGAAGACATTTGAATGTTTCAATTGAATAACTCTGTATACAAAATATACCCCTCGCACTTAATTGGGTATTTTTTATAATTGAGTTATCCTATTTTTAAATAAAATAAATGAAATATAACAATCTAAGGAATAAAATATACTAATTATTACATAGACGTTTAAATATTCAAATTATGACACTATAGATTAGTCATTCTTCTTTTCTATGAATTTTACTATTCACAAAGAAATAAAAGGATGGATTTGTGCTTTAAATGTTGTTTTTTTTTTTTGTAATCTTTTAAGTGAGACAAGAGCTAAACATAGAGATTTTTACTTTTTTTTCATCTCACATGTGCCAAAGAGATTTGGAGTGATTTATTTACATTTACAATAATACTCTTGTCTTTACATGAGTGTAAATTTCAGTTGACCATGCTTATGCTTTTGGTTTCGGTGTTTGGTTTTCTTTTGTTCACCTAAAACTACAAAGTGTGGTCATCATTTGTATGCAAAAAGGCTTGTAAGGTTCCAATTTGACTAAAAAGAATTTAATTTTTATGAAAATAAAATAACTAATTATTAATTATTATTATTATTATATTAATAATAATAAATAATATTAATAGTAAAAATAATCATAATTAATATTAAATGATAATATTATATTTTTCTTGTATTTCATTCCATTATAATCATAATAGACTTTTCATGTTTAACTAGTTTCATTTTGGGTGTACCTGATTCTACCAATTTCTCCACAACTTTGTTTCATTTTTTTTTCAAATCAAATATATTATAATATTTATTTTTTTCAATTAATAAATATCATTAACATTTTTTAATTATTGCAAAAAAATAAAAATTAATTACAAATTTTCTAATTATCATTTTATAATACTTTTAACACCAAGGACAATTTGGTAATTTAACTTTTTCATAAATTAAATTTTATTTTTTATTAGTCACATCCATCTAATCTTTCACAAACTTTCACAAAATTTGCTCTCAAATTTACTCCACTATCATTTCCAAATTCCTTAAAAAGAACAACATAATTTTCATCTTCAAATTCATTCAAATCAATCTTCTCCCTCTCCCTCGAACCCTTTCACTCAAAAGAACACGCCCTTAAACTTTTTTAGATATGCTAAACTTCTTTACTATTCTTATTATTTTGTTATGTTAAATAAGCTCACTAACTTAATTGATTTTTAAAAAATTATATAGCATCACATTTTTATTTTTAAAAATATTATTAACACTTTCATTATTACATAATTTTAAAAATAAATGAGTAATGTACTATAATCAATAAAACCATAAATAAATATTAACAATAGAATTTTGATTAATAAAAATAATAACATAACATTATTTAAGTATGATTTTAGTCCTTGAACTTTGATTCAAAATTAGAATTCGTTCATGTCCGAAACTTCGAAACATTTTAGTCCCTAAACTTTAGAAATAAATGAATATAGTCTTTTTAACTCAATTATGTTAACTTTTGACTTGTCGAACACATTTTTTCAGCAGATATTGAATCGAAAATGTGTCAAACAATTTAAATAACTTTAATACTAACATGAAAAGTGTTCAACACGTCAACAAAATTTAACATAATTAGGTTAAAAGAACTATATTTATTAATTTTTAAAGTTTAAGGACCAAAATATATAGAAATTTTAAACAGACGAATTTCAATTTTGGATCAAAATTCAGGGACTAAAAACGTACTTAACCCCTTTATATTAATATCAAATCAAATTATAATTGATAAAGATACGGTAAATTGTGTATTTTTATATATTTAAGAGCTAGCTAACCGGTAATAAGTATTTTTAAAGCCATGAAAAAGAAATTGGGTAGTAAAAATATTTTAAAAAAGTTAGAAGAAGATTGTTTTTATTTAAAAAAGAGAGAGATAGAGAGAAAAAAACTTGCTTTATCTCCCCCACGTTCCCTTTTCCCGTATTCTCTTTTAAACTTCAACAAATGAAAAATGTGAACATTTTAACTTTATTTTTAATTTTTGTTTTGAAATAAATTTTAAATGATAAAATTAGATTATATATAATGACAAAATTATTTGTACTCTAAATATATATTGTTTTACTAATATCCCTTACTCGTGGCACTATTAGTAATAATATTAGGAAGGAAAATTTTGTTTTTGTTGCTCAACGTAGGTAGAAAATTTAAGGAGCATGCACAGTTAGTTAATAGTATACGAAGAGTGTAACCTAAGTGAAGTGGAATCCTAACTATTGTTGAGTAGAAAAAACGATGAAGTGTGAAAGCAGACACCATTATTCATCACCATGCACCAACAATCAAAGAGCACTATGATGAGAACCTGTGCTTCCTTCATCACCATGTCCATTTTCAATGAAACAAAACCCTTTTTACCAAATTTCAAACTCATGGCTGCTTCCACCACTTCATCATCAATCATTTATCTACTTTCCTATTATGCCAACATGTAATAAAGAGGACTCTTAACAAAAACTTCATCAAACAAGTGAGATTCATTAAAGCATGAGTGTACTTACAGGTTAATTTCCTTTTCTGCACAGACCACACCCTGGTGGTTCTTGAACCACTCCTGAACAGGGTCCATTGGAAGGTGCTGTAACTGACTAATAATGAGAGGAAAAACCACAGGGATGAGAACAGTTTGAACAAAGTAAGAGCAGAACTCATACAGATACCATCCCCAAACCTCAAACCTTGATGCCTCATCTCCAATAACTTCTTCATTGGCGTAACTATAATTGGAACTTCTCATAGACCTAGTTTCTATGCTGTTCCCATTTGGAGGTGCAAGAACTGATGATGCTTGCCCTAGGGCACCTCCACCTTCAGTGTCCGATTCCATCGTTGTTGAGAACAAAGAGAGAACAACGGAAGAGGGTGTTTTAAGAATGGTCACAGTAACATAGGAAGTGTAAGTGTTTGATGCAAACACAGCTGGTTAACGAAAGTTTCGAGGGTGCAGAAAATTACCTTGTAAAGTGCACCCATATATATGTATATGAATAGTATTGTGCCTGTTTTTCTCTTCATTTTGTTTGTTGTGGTAAGTGCTAATGAGATTTGCCGACTCTTGGTGTTCAATGATTTGGAAGATGAGTTGCGTGGAATTTCCGTTACTTTATTAATGCTTAAACAAATAGTTGCATTCTGAAATTTTTCTTGTTCCTCACATAGATTCCACTGTTAGTTTAGCTCATGGTTTTCTTTTTATCATTTCACAAGAAACAAAATGTAACCACATAACAAGAGGAATATATATATATATATATATATATATATATGAAATGTGCTTAGTTGGAAACAACTGTTCCTTATTATTAGGCTTTAAAACATTCTTCTACAAGTGAATGATTGGTTTGTCCAACTTGTTATTATATACTTCACTGATTTCGAGCACATTTGTTCTTTTCCCTTTTAATCTTTACCAATTGATTATAACTTGTAATAATTTATTCAACATGCATAAAACTAAACTTCACAAAATATTCCTACGAGTGAAATTGAGTTCGGATAACTTAATCAAATCATGAAATCTTGTGTGCGAAAAAAGTAAACATGATTGAGAATGGTAAATAAATAAAATTTAATTATAGTAAATAGTGGGGATACTTTCTTCTCTAATATATAATGGTAAAATTAGCTTCAAACCACTATAATATAAATGAGAAATGTTGATGACATGTCATATCATATTAGTTGTAGTGGAGTGGAATAGTTGATAAAAAGATGTTGTTGAAACATTTTGGTAATTACATATAACATACATATTATTATTAGTTGTAATAGAAATTAACATTTTTTTGGAAGTCTACATCAATTAGAGATAAAACGACTTTATAATATATAAATAGGTACAAACTTCACTTTTTAAGTTAATTTTGTGAGTTGAATTAAACTTAAAGTTTATTTATTAATATGGTATTAAAGTTGTAGATTAGATTATTCCAATGAGAAGTTATTTTGTTGGGTCTATTAAACCATTTATCATTATGGAACCATTTATTGTCTGATCTCATGCTCAATATGTATATGTCTCGATATGAGTGGGTGGTTGAACATCCCACGTCCACTAAAGATAAGTTAGACTTAGAATTAAAGTACATTTTTTTAACAAATTGTATTATTACACTTGGTTCCTATAATTGATGCGATATTTATCTCAGAATATCAATGAAAAAACACATCTTTCTTCACTTTTAACAACATTATTCTTTTTGGTTTTTCACTGTCATTGTACCCACCAATGGCGGATCTTGACTAAAAGTGTCGGAGGGGCCAAAGTAATATAATTTTGAAATTATTAAATTCGATCATTAGTATAATACTTCAAAAAATGACTTCTCTAACTGAACATTTTTTATCATTAGTATAATGCTTTAAAATATGTGAAGATGTAGAATCTATCTTGTTTTAGTTAATAATTTTCTTTTCATCACTCTTAAAGGATTAATTTATTCTTTCATTCTTTATCAACATACTTTTTTTAAAATAATACTAAAAAATAATTGATCATAATCTAATAAAAAATTGAGATATGTAATTATTAAAAGAAAAACATATTCATTATTCTTAATACATAATACACTATTATTTTTTCTACATTCATAAAAAAAATACAAAAAGCTCATTAGATAAAAAATAATAATGTTTTCATTATCAAATAAGACAAAAAGACATGAAAGGAAGAGGATAAATGAGAAATATAATGAGTTTATGTCTAACTTTTTTCTTCTTTAAAAACAAAAAGAAGACATATGAGAGTGGGAAATTATTACAATTTGTGAAAAACTAAAAAGACAATGAAAAGGAAAATAAAAATTAAGTTAATAAATATTTGGTTTAATTATTCTTTTGATTCATGCTTTCGTTTAAAAATGTTAAGTTGGTCCTTCAATTTTTTTTAATCTCAATTTGGTCCCAATTTTTAAAAAACTGATCGACTGTTAATATAAATGATTTGCTTTGTTGGTAAAATTAACTTAATGATACTATTAATTTTTAAATAAAATCAGGAGTCAAAAGAATAATTAAACCTAAATATTTTTATTTTTTATTATATTTAATTTTATATTTTTTTATATATTTACATTAAATGTTATGTTTAAATAAAAGAAATAAAAAATAAATTTTTATTTTTATTAATTTCTAATATATATTATCTATAATTTAAAAAAATTAATATATTTTAAATATATTTTTAAATTTTATATATATATATATATAAAATAAAAAATAAAAATCTTGGGGGCCGGGGCTCCTCCCTGCCCCCAAATAGCTCCGCCACTGGTACCCACCATGATTCAACCATCACGAGACCTTCTACCAATCCTAGCATACCCTTTCACCATCACTGTAAAATAGTTTTTTATATTAGTTACTTGGATATTCCATGTAGATATAAGTAATGAAAAAAAATGATTTAATTTACATTAGTTATATTGCATGATGTAAAAAGACTATTATGTTAGTTGTGATCATGGACAGGTCTATAAATAAATAAAAAAGTTAAATATGATTTTGGTTCCTCAATTTTCCGTGAATTTTAGAATTAGTTCATTTTAAAATTTTAGACTAATTTAGGCTTTTATCTCTCGAAATACGTGAATTTAGTTCTTTTAATCAAATTTTGTTAAATTTATTTAATATTTTAAGTGTGTTTTATAATAGTATTTGACTTAACATTAAAGCAAAAATGTGTCAAACACTATAAACAACTCAAATACAATCTTGAAATGTGTATGAAACATCAAATAAATCTAATAAAATTTGACTAAAAGGACTAAATCATATATTTCGAGAGATGAATGACTAAATTGGTCCAAAATTTTAAAATAAATTAATTTCAAAATTCAATAAAAATTAAAAGATCAAAAACATATATATAACCTATAAAAAAATTACACATCACCCAAAATTCAACTAACATACAAAATAAATTAAAAAAAGTTAAATTTTTTACGACGATTTAGGTAACAAATAGCGTAAAATATCTGGATTTTTTTAAAAATTTTTTTTGTGTACCATAAACCCAAAATCTATCCTGCAATACATAATTTCGGAATATACAATTTTTAACAACTATAATAACTAAATTGTTTATTTCTACCTAAACTACCAAATAATCTTAAGAAGATAAATTGTTCATTTTTATCCTATCTACAACATTCAGCATTGGACAATCCAATGGGATCTTGAAACTGAAAACATATAAAATATATAAACGATCCATTGTCATAAAAAACACTAAACTTAATATGAATATATTTATTATCTAATGACTCATATACAATACGTAATGTAAATTATCTTATTTATTATATTAAAATGTTAAAGAAATCATAAAATTATTTAAAATACATCAATTTAACATAAATGTATTTTGAACTTATCAAGTCTTACTACAAAATGCTTATGTGCTTGATTATTAGAGATGCAAAACTAATTGAATTGAAACATGTTTTAAAACTTTTAACCATAATCCCTACAATTGTAACAATAAAAATTAATTTTAAGATTAGAATTTCCATAATCGTGTATTTATTTTTTAGGGTAATTTTTTTTATCATGTAAAATATATTACAAACAAATAGCAACAAACTGTCTAATCAAAAGTAATATATATTATAACAGTATATATAAAATAGGATAATATAAACTTTGACCTATTTTTTTTCTAATATATCATTTAATCATTCTTAAATTATCATATCATACTACTATAAAAATAAAAATAAATAATAAAATAGTAATTAAAATGATAGATTAAAATTGATAAAAATATTATTATTCTATAAAACAGACACAGAAAGAAAAGTTGTGATTATCCTATAAAACAGACGTAAAAAAGGTAGATATCCTTTTGGTGTATAACTAACGAGGCAAGGCAGCTTTGGCATGACTCAAGAAGCAACATCAGTGATGGTGTAGGCAACGGGGAGTGAGGGTGATTGCGACTGGCCATTGTGGTTGAAAAGCGATTGTGTGACGTACTTTACTAATATAATCTGAATTTTAATTTAATTATAATCTGAAAGTAAATTATTTTTATTGAATGTTGATAAATGTAAAATATGAAATATATATATATATATATATATATATATATATATATATATATATATATATATATATATATATATATAATCCATACTCACATATTAAAATTTTTATATTTTATTTTCTTATATCTTTTAGAGAGGAAAGATGAATTTTTTACTATTTCTTACTTATATATTTATTTTATCTTACATAATTGGTGGTAATATATTAATTAAGGGATAAATATGTATTTGGAAAGATAGGTATAAAGTGATCACTATAAGTCTTTTAAAAATAATTAGGACTTTTGTACTGACTTGAAAGATAGGTTGATAGGTCTTAAGTAACTGAAATGTCAAGAACGTTTTTATTATAACTTGTATTTGGAAAGACTGTGATAATCATAATAAGTAAATAGATTTGGATAATATTTAAGTAGTTCACTTTTGTATTTTTTTTTTATATTAGACTTGTTGAAAGCATTAATGAGTAAATTGAATCAAGGAGACAGATAAGCAAATTGGTATACAAAGGTGAATAAGAGAGGTGTCAAGAAAAAATAAGATTAATAAGAGAAATCAAGAAGAGAACATTGTTGAGATATATGGGAGAAGAGTCATCAAGACAAAGAATGAAGCTAAGTCAAGATAGAATTTATATGCAATAATTGGTATAAAATGTGGAATCAAGGAGAGCATTTGGCATTACATAGGTAGTTTATTAGAGTTACTTCAAATTATGTAATATTTGTCCTTTTATTTTCTTGTGTCAAGTAACTAATAGAAAAAAGAGGGAAATCATAAATAGATAATTAAAATGTATATAAAGGGTGACAAAGTTGTTGTGAAGATCTCAAAATTAACAAATAAACAAACGGAAACAAAACTCATCAAATCTTTACTAAATAAATAATATATAAAATAACAAAATGTATAAAAGAGAAGGAAGAACCAACAAACACCAAAACTTTTTTAAGGTATGAAAACTTCACTATGGAGGAAAAGTCCACGAGACCTAGTATAGTAAAATCTTTTACTACTAATAATTAATGGGTAGACCACAAGTTCTCTTGGAGATTTCAAGGACACTTATTTCTTCTTCTTCACTCTCTCTAATGGCTTCTTTTCTTTTCTCACTAGAGGCCCTCACAATTTTTTCCTTTTTCTGTACTTACTCTGTTAACAAAACTGATGATGCAAGAGTTATATATCTTAAATTGCATAATGAGATGAAAGTCCATAAAAAATATCTCTTTTTTATTTTTCTTAATTAAACGAGTGTGGGTCCAATAAATTAGTGATCCACCTGACAAATATGAATGTAATTTCAAATAGTTTGACAACTTAAAAAAAAATGTTATTCATTGTTGATTGTACAAATTTGAGTCACCACTTTCATTGATCTACTTTACAAGTTCATGTTCTACCATGATTAATATATTTTACAAGTTCATGTTCTACCTTGGTAATTTACTTTTTTTGTAATTTATAATGTTTCAAAAGCTTCACCTCCGCTTTCTTCTTCATATATCATTTCTCATTTTGCCTTTTCATTCATCCGTCATCCCACCTTTTAAAAAACAAAAACACTCAGAGATAATTGTTGGAAAAAAAATGCATGAACTATTGATTAAAATCTATATTAAAAGATAAGATATTTATAAATCATAATATGAATGGATTATTCGTTAATTTCATTTTAACAATGGATACATATACATTCAAGCACCCTAAATGAAAAACACATAAATTTGCTAACCCATTGTAAACGAATCATTGTCATGTGGATTTGGTTCATTGAGTAATATTGTTAAAAACGTCCAACCAAAAAATCTTCAACAAACAAAGCTTAATTAATAATTTAGTTCATATATTTAGATTTATATATATATATATATATATATATATATATTTAATTCATTAAATATATTCTCTTAGGTTAAATTCTCATTAACGCCATTTAAAATGTGTTATGTGTCAAAAATATGGATACTTTTTTTCTCCGGCCACCTTCCTCCACCCAGCCTGGCAAGCACTTTTGTTTCCTCTCGTTCTCCGCAACAATAAATTCTAACGGGGACTGTGTTGAGAGGGGATTTGGAATTGGAATGCGAACCATGTTAAGTGAAGCGTGGACTGGACTGTGTTCAGAAGGGGTTTAAGAAGGAAAAAACATTCAATTCAATTACAGTTAGTAAAATGAAGATATTGAATTTAATTCATTTATGAATTTTTTGGTTTTACATTTTTTTTAAGAATCATCTCTTAATAAAGAAATATAATTAAAAAAAAAGAATTTATTTATTTATCCATCTATTTCTTTTATAGGCATGTAACAATTTATTTTCACTTTCAGCATCAATTACATTTATAGCATACGACTAATTATCCAAAAGTATCTTTTCTTTTAATTAGTTTTTTAGCAGGAAACAAAAGAAGAAAGACATTATGATTGTTCAAATTAAAAATAAAAAGTACATATTTTGGTTAATAAATTTGTAGATAGCTTTTTATGCATAGTTGAGTAGTATAAAATAAGCAATTTTATCATGAGAAAGAAAATTGTGCACAATAATATTAGATTGATACTAATTACAGAGGAATTCTCTCAACACCAAAAAAAAAAGAAAAAGGTTTTATATTTTATTTTTGACAAACAAAATACGTGTAATGTAAGCCCCTTTTTCAGTATTATAGAGTTTTGGTCCTGGTCTTTTCGGAGGCTCAAGGCCAGCCCTTCCGTAGGATCCTATACCCCCTTTTCAGCTCATTCTGTGCCTTGTCTCCTTTACAGAAGCAGGTTCCCCTCCCTCAAATAGTCTGTCCTTCAGCAAGGTTCTGTTAGGGCACGTATCATCTCCCATCTCCAAGCTAGCCTAACCCATTTGGTACTCCTGGTAAGTCAAACTCTGGAGCTTCAATTTAGTTCTTCCCCTTTTCTTCGCTGTTGAGCGCTTTGGGTATATTAGGGTTCGATCTTCTAACCCTGTTTTGGCCTGGATCTTCATGTTTCAGCTCTACTCTTGTCCTTGTAGCTGCGATACCCCATAGCTAGAGTTGGTTGCTTTTGGTACTCCAAAACAGAGGTAAGGGGATCTAGGTTTTCCGTCTCTTTTTGTTGCATGTGCTTGTTTCCACTATTGTTATGCATGAAATGACTGGAGGATGCGTGTATTTGTGTAAGATGGAGTTAAAATACTTGACGTGGTTTGTTTCTGGGGTTACAGGCGTGGAACAGTGGGGGAGATCTGGTATTCTCGCCTAAGCGAGCTCGTCTCGCCTAGGCGAGAATATCAGAGGCTCGCCTAAGGTTCTGCCTCGAACGCTTGCCTAGGCGACCAATTCGCGTTATGAGCGACGCCCTGTCTCGCTCAGGCGAGAAGGCCTCGCCTGAGCGAGAGTTCGTGAAACCCTTATGTTGCATGTCTCGCCTGGGCGAGAGCCCGCTGTTTGAGTGAGGCCAGTCCCTCGCCTGAGCGAGTTCGTGAGTGTGTGCACTGTTTTACTGACTATTTGGATAATTTTTTGCATGTATTGTCTGGATTATTCTTCCTAAATATGATGTATGTGAATATGCTTGGGTGTTTGGATTTTATGGACGAGATTGGTATGTTTGGTGTGAGTGATGGCATGGAATTGCACATGATTATTGGGTGAAATGAGAATTTGATGTATGAAATGAAAGTGGTGGTTGTGGTATGAGAGACATGAAATGTGTATGTGCTAGGCATAATTCCATGAGGCTCATGGAGAGACCTCATGGTGGTGTGTAGTGTATATATTAAGATATGGATTCAAGTAAGGATCGCATCCCGAAACTCTGAAGGGTCAGTGAGTCTCAGGTAGAGCAAACTGACCCAAGTGGTGAGAGTAGCGGGAGACCTTAATCTTTGGCAGGATAATGGCTTTAGATGCTTGAAGTTAACCTTGTGCGTGGTAGGGTGAAACCCATTGGCAATGGCTCTGCAGAGCATTAGAGGCCACCACAAGTGCAAGCGTCCAGTGAATCCGATCTTAGTATATGTATCCGGATAATTGAGTCATAGTGTCCTGCTTGTTTGCTATAACATGATGTTCTGTGCCTGTTGTGTTGTATGTTAAGGAATGTTTAAGTACTTGTCCGTTGTATCATGATAAGATTAAATTACACTAGCTTACCCTTGCATTTCTGTTTATGTTCCTGTTGTGTTTTCTCTTTTGCGATGATCACCTTTGGTGGGAGCAGATGGAGGAAATTCTGGGAGTAGGCCCGATGGTAGCAGTGGTGCAGCTTAGGGGATCTGTCTGTGTGACTCTCAGGATCAGTTTATGGCCCTAAGTGCCTTTTTGAAATCTCATGCTCTAGAGGAGCATCGCCTATTGTGAAACTGTTAACTTTCTCTTAGGTTGTTTATGGCATAGTGGTATGCCTAAATTTGTTTTCACAGTATACTTCTGGATGACTGTAACAATTATCCTTTTATACGTTTATGTCCATCTGAGTGTTTCTAGTTACTGTAATTTTGTGATGCTTTATTTAATAGTTTAATCTATTGAGAATGGGACGTCACATGTGATATTTCACTTTTATTTTTGTTGTGATTGTAATGTACATAACGTGAAGTATTGTTTTAAACTGTCACAATCTAATGTGGAACCTTTTTTCTTAATTATTTATACTTAATTCATTCACACAAAACTAAACACTCTCACTAAGATAACTCATAGCACGAAAAACACAAAAATGTTATGAATACATCAGAAGCGAAAATATTTCCATTTAATTGATCAACTAAGTAGTTTTTTTATATGCTTGATATTTAAAGATAACAATAAATTTTGATTAATTTGAAACAAAATAAATAAACTCAATCAAAGAAATACAAATCTCATTGAAAGTATTTTCTTTAGTAATTCAAAATATTTTCTTTGTAGTTTATGAAAAAGTAAACCTCTCATATAATATAACCAACATGTTTTGACAATGAATGTTGTGGATTAAACGTGCACTATTGAGAAACACTAAATTAAAGCATGTTATACACTACAGTTTCATAATTTGAAAATTGACTCTGTTCTAATTCTGAATTTTAAAAAAGTAATTTAAAATTTTAAAAACACCTTTTTCTTGAACTTTTTTTCATGGAATAAGTGATCTATAAAATAATTTGGATGATAACAATTAACAGTTGAAACAAAATTGATAAAAAGCATTTTGATTATAATCAGTTATGCATACAATCAATGGTTAAAATAATCTGAGTTTCAGGTTTATTTTAAAATAAACGTATTTTAAAATAATATTTTGTTTTATAGTATAAAAAATAAAAAATAAAAAGAAGAATGGTAGGAGTGCCAGGTAACCCTGTGCGTGGCAAGAAGGGAAGGGCACAGAGCTCGGTTTTTGAGCTCTAAATTTCTAACCTTTCACATTCTCTCTTCTTCTATTTTCTTCCTTTCTTTCCAACTCCACAACACTCAAACCCCAAACCCTAGCACACCTCAAGGTCTGTCAAATTCTCTCTTTTCCATTTCCAACTCTCACTTCTCTGCTTTCATATTTCGCTTCTTATTCAAAATTACATGCATCCCATCATCGGTTTCTATTTTAATTTTTCATTCTCATCTGATTTTTTTCCTCCTAATGTATTTTCTAATTGTGATAAATAGTAGTGAAGATATTTCCAAGTGCATGAATATTTGGATATATGGGTGCATGTATATGTGTGTGTGCTTATGTATAAATAAATGCAATTTTGAATGTGACAGCGTTGATCAGATGGCCACCAAACGAATCAACAAGGAATTGAAGGACCTGCAGAAAGATCCTCCTGCATCCTGCAGTGCTGGTATGTTTCTCTGCTCTTTTGCGCTACGTAGTTTCGTTTAAAAAAAAATGTTTTTGGCCAAGTTTATAGACTAAGGTTTTCCAAGTTATGGCTTTAGTTGTGGTTTCAGTGTTGATCAGCAATTTTCGGTGGTTTCAAAAGTTTTGAAATTGGGATAGAAATTACACTTTTTGCGGACTGCTATTTAGAAAAGGTCTATAGCACCATTTTTAAGGTTTTTGGTCGCAAAGTTAAGGTTTTTGGTGTCTGCCTCAGTAATTGGGGCCGCATTTCCGACAGTAATGTTTATAATAATCCACAATTTGTCTATACTAATTTTCAATGCGATGGTTGATTATTCGTGTTAGATATTTTTGGTGTCAGCCCACAATGGTGACCAAATTGGCCATATATGTCTGCTACTTCCGTGAATATCCAAGAGCATGAAAAAACAATCCTTGTGACATCAATTTAAAACCTTGAACAAATGTTGGTTGATATTGCTCTGTAATGAACTTTGTTATGTTCTTTATTTATTTTAGTATTGCTTGACGGCTTTTTTTATGATTACTCTGTTTTGTGCACGCCAGAGACTGTATGCACTTTTAGGGTTTTTTTTTT
>Ga0214544_1000425_pt1 | contig 75915 bp, 34 predicted proteins | sample CNSS3metaG_FD_160074 | JGI IMG/M metagenome (GOLD analysis project Ga0214544, IMG submission 160074) | Root nodule microbial communities from cowpea collected in UCLA plant growth center, Los Angeles, California, USA - CNSS3 | ecosystem: Host-associated > Plants > Roots > Nodule | place: USA...
TATATATATATATATATAAGTTCAAGAAGGAAGGTAGCTTGGAATTTGAAGAAGAACTGCACACCTGCTAGAGAGCTGCAACCACGAGCAGACACAATTCATATTTTCTTCTTCTTCTTTAGTTCGTAAGTTTTGATGGCTGTCATGAGTGGCTAATCTTCCTTTGTGTGATTGAATGTAATATACTCGAACTTGGATGTAATCTGGTGATATTTATATATAGCATTTATGTTTTTACTCAATATTAGTATTATTGTTTTGTTCTTAATGCTTGATTCTATCTAATTAATAGATGTTTTGATTTTGGTTTTTAGATCTGACTGGAAAGTATTTTTGAAAATCTAATTTGAACAATGATACTTGATATACTGTGATACTAGGAATATATCTCAATATATCAATTGCTTTTAACACCTGATCGTAATGCTGGATAGTTTGCTGAATATGTGATGAATTAATATTCAGGGAACTAATCTTATGAATTTTATACGCGAGGGATCAATATAGATGATTTTTGAGTGTGCATCAATATTGGTACTTTCAGAAGTTATGTATTATATTCATCTAGATTACAGACAAGGGAGATAGATGAAATTCATTCCTAGTTTCTTTTACTGAATTTTTCTAAACTTTCCCGCTTTTACTGTATTAATTTTATGCAATAGTCAATGACAAATCAAATTAAAATCTTTATACATATGTTGATTGAGATAATTATTAATTTTCACTGAATTCGTTCCTCGTGGGTTCGACACTCCTACTTAAAATCATTACACTACAGTTGACTTTTGGCACGCTTGCCAAGAGACTAACATACACATGATGTGGACCAAACTTCACTTCTCTAATATATGATCAAATGACTCAATGACATTTTTGTAAACAAAATAATAATCAAAGTGGCATTTTTGTAAGAAAAAATAGTACATTATGCAAGATGGAATGAATATATCATGGTGACAAATATTCATTTTTTATATTAACAACATTTCTCACATACATCACACAACCAACTTAACCATATCTGTCTATTTAGAAATTGTCTAGTTTTTCGCAGAAGCATCACCATGTTCCACTAAACCATAGACTGTGATTGCATACTCATATCTACTCATGGTCTATCAAGTGCATGTAGTACACATGTTGCAGACCAAACTTCACTTCTCTAATATATGATTAAATGACTTAATCACATTTTTGTGTATAAAATAGTAATCGAAGTGGCATTTTTGTAAGAAAAAACAGTAAATTGTGCAAGATGCAATTGATATATCATGGTGACAAATGTTGCTTTTGATACGTACAACATTCCTCACATACATCACAAAACCAACTTAACCACATATGGCCACTTTTAAATTGTATAGTTTTTACAAACACATACCATGCTCCACTAGACAATATGTTGTAATTATCTCATCTAAAGTGACACATCACTCCATGGATGTAAAGTACTAACAATACATCAATTAGTGATGTAACGACACATTATTTAGTATAATAATCATCTCACTATTTAAAAGATGAAAATCCTTGATATACTTATGATCACTTCTCCACAAATACGAACAATAATAACTCTTGTTGGATTAAGCCTGACAAGCTTGCTAGCCCACCAAGAAAAAATGTGGGTCATGTTGAAGTTTTCAATCTATTAGCCAATTTTGGCTTAATCCACTTAGCCTAGAGTTGTCAAAATGAGTCAAAACTCGCGAGCTAACCCCACCCACCACGGTTTCGAGCCAGATTGGGTAGAAATTTTTTTACAAATTTCAATGTGGGTTGATTTTTAACCCGGTCCACCCAAAACCCGACTCACCCGGGTTGAATCCGTGGTGAGTCGGGTTGGCTCATCAATCCGCAAATAAAGGATCATACAATGTGTTTTTTTGTTAAGTTTGGCTTTGCATTTGTGTTAGGTTAGTTTTTTTTTTTAGCCAATACATGGATAATTTGTATTTTTGTGATTTTGGTTTGTATTTAGATTGTATTGAAGTTTATTTAGATTTTAATTAGAATTATAATTTAGGTTTGACTGAAAAAAAATGTATTTTTTTAATTAAGTGAGCTCGTGAGCCAACCCGTTTAACCCACTAACCCGTGATGAGCTAGACTGGGTTCAAACTTTTTTAGCTCGCTAATAAATGAGCTTGGTTGGGTTAGCTCACTAGGTGATTAACCTGTAGTGGGTCAAACCGGACTGGGTTACCCACTTTGACAACTCTCACTTAGCCCGCTCCGACTCAGTAGCCCATTTTATTTTTAATTTAAAAATTAAAATAAAAGCAATTTAAAAAATTAACTTTTCTATATTATATTCTCTAAAATAAGTAAATATATAATAATATTATAATTTAAATCATTAAGGGTTACAAATTAATTTATAATTTTTAGTTATTATATAATAATTTAATATGTAAATATAATTATTATTTTAATTTATCCAACTGAAATTATTAATCTTTCGATTAAAAACTTTAAAAATATTTATATTATTAAGAATATCTTTAATATTATATATATATAATGATTTTTAAAAATTAAAAATAAAAAAATAAAAAAATTAGAACAAAACTAAAAAAAATTACAGGCAAGCATATAAGTCAATCTTGTAACAGGAATGTTACAACTACTAACCTATTCCATTTTTGGTCGAAGAGACCAAATTAACCTGTTTTGTCATATTTTTGTAATATAATAAATGGTCTTTCTTTGCATATATTAATACGATAAGTAAATTTATATATAAACAAATGACAAAAATATTATCAAGAAGAAATTAAAAGAATTATTTAAATTATGAAACTTAATAATTTAAATACTAAACTTTAAATATTCGAAACAAATATCTAAATTAATGCATACCTAAGATAAATAATTAACATTGAATAAATTTTCCAATGATGATATATCGTCAAAATTAACACTGCACATTTTTTACTGTAGATAATTACTTTAATTAAAAAAACAGAATTAAGAAAATAATAATTTAAGAGGATAAAATAATTATTTTAATTTAAAAAAAATCAATTAAATTTAAATTAAGAGTCATTTAAACAGTAAAATTAAAAATATAATTATTTTAGTTTAAAATTCAAAAATAATGATTACTTAAAGGTAAACTTAGAGTACATGAAAAAGAAAAACCTCCTTTATATACAGCATAGATAACATTAAAAGTTAAAATGAATTATTAAAATAAAGACTTAAAAATAATTTTAAATTTAGAGACCACACAAATTTTAAAGATTAAAAAAAGTAAACGTTAATTTGAGAGAATTAAATAAAATTTGATCTAGAACTTCAAATATATTTTAGCAAAAATGAAATAAAATTATCGTATTATTGTTTTAGTAACACGTAATTGCTAATATGGATGTATTCAATTACATGAACAAACAAATGTAAACTATTTAATGAAAAAGAACAAGAGAAATGGTTTCTAAGATTTAAAATATTTTAAATGACATTTTTAGTGTGAAAAACTAAAAGATATTTAAATTTAATTGATATTCAGAAAACGGGAAGAGAGGGTGAAAGACCAGTTTTGTTCTTATCCAGTAGGCCCAATAATTATCTTGTCAACATTATTTCTTCCTGCAACCCCTGATTTGCTACCTGCACATCCATTGTTGATGCACAACGTAAAAATTGCATTATGGGTTTTTTAGGATTAACCCTACCTTTTCTTGTCGTTAAAAACAAACCTAACAAAAGGAGACCACCCTTTCATACCTTGTCAGGGCTAAATTACTTCAAAACACCACCAGAACCCACCACACCATATATCGCCAAAATTAAAACGGAAATTTAAAAGTTTGGATAGAGTATTTTAATGAAGCAATTCATTTTTTTGAAGAATTTAGATTTCTTTGTAATGAAATGCTTTGTTTGGATAGAGAAATTAAAAAGTATTTCAAATGCAAGCATTTTTTTGAAGGATTTCAATTAGCTAAATTAGTAGAAATTCAAATACCCTAAAAATAGGTGGAATTTGAAATTCTTCTCACTCAACCTCACATTCTAGACGATCCGGACGGGCACGACGACTCGGACGTACCCGACAACCCGGACGAACCCGACAACCCGAACGTGCCTGACGACCCGAACGGGCCCGACGACCACGACGGGCCCGACGAACCGGACAGGCCCGACGACCCGGATGGGCCCGACGACCCGGACATGGCCGACGACCCAAACAGGCCCAACGAACCGGACGGGCCGGACAACCCAAACGGGCCCGATGACCCAAACAGGTTTGACGACCCAAACGAGCTCGACGATCCAGACGGGCCCGATGACCTGGACGGGCCAGACAACCCGGACGAGCCCGACGACCTGGAGGGACCGGAGGACCCAAACGAGCTTGACAACCCAAACTATCCCTTCCAAATCATTGGGCCCAACAACCCGGACGAGCCCGACGACTCGGACGTGCTCGACGACCCAGAAATGCGGGATAACGCGGACAGGCCCGACGATTCGACGATCCGAACGAGCCCGACGACCCGGACGGGCCCGACGACCCAGACGAGAATGATGACCCGGACGTGCCCGATGACCCGAACGATCTCGACGATCCAAATGGGCCCAACGACTCGTACGGGCCAGACTATCCAGACGGTCCCGACGACCCGGACGGACCTAACGATTTGAATGGGCCCTTATGAGTTGTCGGGCACGTTCGAGTCTCGGGCCCGTCTAGGTCGTCTGGCTTGTCCGGGTCGTCGGACGTGTCCAAGTCGTTGGGCCCATCCGAGTTTCCGGGCCCGTCCGGGTCCTCGAGCCCATCCTAGTCGTCGGACCCGTCCAGGTCTTCAAGCCCGTCTAGGTGTACGGGCCCGTCCGGGTTGTCAAACCCGTCCGGGTATTCGGCCCCGTTCGGATTATCGGACCCGTCTTGATCGTCGAACCCGTTCGGGTCGTTGGACCCGTTTGGAGCATTGGGCCAATGACCTAGACAGGTTGGACCGGGCCATATTGACGAACTTGACGGCACAATCGTGCAGTATGGGCCGTCAGGCCTCTAGATCATCGGGCCACCCAGCCTGTCTGGGCTTCCCAGTCGGTCCAACTCGGGTGAGTTGTCGGGTCTAACCAATTCGGTTGCATAGTTGGGTTTGTCCGATCCATCTAGGTTGTCGAGCATGTTTCCAAATTTATCATGAACTCAAAACATAATTAAGCGTAAAATTGATATTGTTAAAATTAAATTTTATCTCACAATAAATTCAACTTTTTTTTCCAAACAAGAAATTGAAATGTCAGTTATTTTAATTTCCTTATCCAAACAAGTTATTTAAAAAACTAATGGAATTTAATTACAAGCAATTCAAATACAGAGCATTTCAATTTCTAAGCATGGTTGAAATGCTCCATCCAAACACAAGGTAAGGGAGAGCAGTTGGGAAATCATTGGGTGCAAAAAGTAAAGTCCTCTGTATGATTTGGCTGTCCCACAATCACTCAATGAAGCCCCTGGGGTATGAAAGGGGCTTTTTCCTGCACCTCCAATGATTTCTCTTATGTCCTCAAAATCTTGTTTAATTCCCAGTTTGTCCTACAGTAAAAGTGAAATAAGAGTAAATTTTCTCTCTCATAAAAAAAATTATGTTATGAATGTCGACATTATTGTTATATGTTTGTGGAGGTTGACATTCGTAATAGTGCTAACAATTTCTGTTGTAGTTGCGCACATCCGCAACATTTTTTCTTCCTTTTGATATATAATTTTTTCCTTTGATTCTTAATCCATTTGATACAGTAAATATCCTATAACATGTATAAACATTAATATAATATTTGGTTAATTTATCTTCAATTATATGAATGTGATTTAATTTTAAAAAATTAAAAATATTTTGCTGAAAAATTGTATTGTGGATGTCGACATCTGCAATAGAAAATTTCTAAAGCGAATGTCAACATCCGCAATAGATAATTTTTTTTTTAAATTTTGATATATATTTTTCTTTGATTCTTTATCTATTTGATGTAGTAAATATTTTATAACGCATATAAACATTAATATAGTATTTGGTGAATTTATCTTCAATTATATGAATGTGATTTAATTTTAAAAAATTAAAAAGTATTTTTCTTCAAAATTGTATTGCAGATGTTGACATCCGCAATAAAAAATTTACGGAGTGGATGTCGACATCCGCAACAGACTTATTTTTTTTTTTTAAATTTTGATATTTTTTTTGCTTTTATTCTTAATCCATTTAATGTAGTAAATATCCTATAACATGTATAAACATTAATATAGTCTTTGGTAAATTTATCTTCAATTATATGAATGTGATTTAATTTTTAAAAATTAAAAAATATTTTGCTGAAAAATTGTATTGTAAATGTCGACATCCGCAATAGAAAATTTCTGAAGCGGATGTCAACATCTGCAACAGACTTTTTTGTTTTAATTTTGATATATAAAGTTTTTATTTTGCTGAAAAATTATATTGTGGATGTCGACATCCGCAATAGAAAATTTCTTAAGCGGATGTTTACATCCGCAACACACTTTGTTTTTTTTTTTTAATTTTGATATTTTTTTTTTGTTTTGATTATTGATCAATTTGATGTAGTAAATATCCTATAAGGTGTAAAAACATTAATATAGTATTTGGTGAATTTACAATTATATGAATGTGATTTAATTTTAAGAAATTAAAAAATATTTTGCAAAAAAATTGTATTGCGGATGTGAACATCCACAATTGAAAATTTCTGAAGTGGATGTGGACATCCGCAACAGACTTTATTTTTTAATTTTGATGTATAACTTTTTGTTTGCTTTGATTCTTGATCCATTTGTTGTAGTAAATATCCTATAACATGTATAAACATTAATATAGTATTTGGTGAATTTATATTCAATTATATGAATGTGATTTAATTTTAAAAAGTTCAAAAATAATTTACTCGAAAATTGTATTGCGGATGTCGACATCCGCAATAGAAAATTTCTGAAGTGGATGTCGACATCCGCAACAAACTTATTATTTTCTTTAATATGGATATTTTTTTGTTTTGTTTTATTCTTTATCCATTTGATATAGGAAATATCCTGTAACATGTATAAATATTAATATAGTATTTGGCGAATTTATCTTCAATTATATGAATGTGATTTAATTTTAAAAAATTTAAAAATATTTTGCTTAAAAATTGTATTGCGGATGTCGATATTTGCAATAGAAAATTTCTGAAGCGCATGTCGACATCCGCAACAGACTTTGTTTTTTTTTTTTTTTAATTTTGATATTTGATATTTTTTTGCTTTGATTCTTAATCCATTTGATGTAGTAAATATCCTAGAACGTGTATAAACATTAATATAGTATTTAGTGAATTTATCTTCAATTTCATGAATGTGATTTAATTTTAAAAAATTAAAAAGTATTTTCTTTAAAAAATTGTATTACGATTGTTGACATCCGTAATAGAAAATTTATGAAGCGGATGTCGACATCTACAACAGACTTATTTTTTTTTTAAATTCTAATATTTATTTATTTTTGCTTTTATTCTTGATCTATTTAATGTAGTAAATATCCTATAACATGTATAAACATTAATATAGTATTTGGTGAATTTATCTTTAATTATATGAATGTGATTTAATTTAAAAAATAAAAAAAGTTATGAAAAATTGTATTGCAGATGTCGACATCTGTAATAGAAAAATTCTAAAGCGGATGTCGACATCTGCAACAGACTTTTTATATTTTAATTTTTTTAACTTTTTTTGCTTTTATTCTTTATCCATTTGATGTAGTAAATATCTTATAACATGTATAAACATTAATATAGTACTTGCTAAATTTATCTTCAATTATATGAATGTGATTTAATTTTAAAAAATTAAAAAATATTTTACTAGAAAATTGTATTGCGGATGTCGATATTCGTAAAATTTCTGAAGTGAATATTAACATCCGCAACAGATTTTTTTTTTAATTTGGATATTTTTTTTTTGTTTTTTTCCTTTATCCATTTGATATAGTAAATATCCTATAAAATTTATAAATATTAATAAAGTATTTGGTGAATTTATCTTCAATTATATGAATGTAATTTAATTTTTAAAATTTAAAAATATTTTGCTGGAAAATTGTATTGTGGATGTCGACATCCGCAATAGAAAATTTCTAAAGCGGATGTTGACAGCCGCATCATACTTTTTTTTTTAATTTTGATATTTAATTTATTTTTGCTTTTATTCTTTATCCGTTTGATGTAGTAAATATCATATAACATGTATAAACATTAATATAATATTTGTTGAATTTATCTTCAATTATATGAATTTGATTTAATTTTAAAAAATTAAAACATATTTTGTCCAAAAATTGTATTATGGATGTCGACATTCACAATAGAAAAATTCTGAAGCAAATGTCAACATCCGCAATGCTACTTGAAAACAAAAAAAAAAACTATGAAAGGAATGTCGAGGGCTTCGCAAATTGAAAAGGAAAAAAGGTCTAATGCACCGCCAATAGAGGAGGAAGAGAAAAGGGGCTAAGTCAAAATGAAAAAGATATTGAATTTGGGGGTGCAAAAGGTGTGTTCTAATAATTACACAAATACACAAGAACTGTTTGTTTCTTTTGTCTTTTACTTTGTTGCTTTTACTTTTTTAACTGCTAGGGCAAAACAGGAAATTTTGGGGTACAGGAGAAAGACTTGGGGTGCAGGGAGAAGCCCCCGGTATGAAACAATAGCGCAAACAAGTATACTATACTAAAAAGGGGAGGTGGGAGCTTCTCCCTCTATCTCCAAAAAATTCTTCAACACCCTCAAAAGTATTTCTTATTATGAAAATGTCACTTTTTTTTTTTTTTTTTTTTTTTTACTTTTATCCTAGTCAATGTGTGGTGCTAGGTTATATGAATTTTAATCTCAGCTATATTGACATCCTAAAGCTCATCAATTCTTTGTCTTGAAAATTTATTAAGAAAAATATAGTAAAAGAATAGGGACTATACCAAACCTATGATAAAAATTACATTTCTTGAAATATAGATAAACTATACCTATATGAAAAAAAATTCTAAATAAAGGCATGGAGGTAAACATTAAACCACTTATATATTTCTCTATGAATCAAAGTTAAATTGGCTAACTCATCAGTACAATAATTTTCTTCACGAAAAGTATCAAAATCTTTGCACTGCATATGCTTACAAACATGCAAGCACACCGTTGCCATCTCCCTCCTAGACTCAAAAACATCCGTTGTTGATCCAAAAATTCATGAGAGACCAAAGAATTACTCTCCATCCAAATTCTTTGAAAACTCTTCCTCCAAACTTGTTTCAAAACATAAATGATCCTACAAATTTAGCACAAATAGTTATAACAATAATTAATACAGAAAGTGCATGAAAAAAAAAAATATCATTAAAGAATATTTTTAACTCTTCTTATGACAATTAGGTCAATAACCAGATAATACTTATTTTATCAGTTATTTAATCAAGATACAAAATTCAGTTTTCATTGTTGTCTAAATTAATGTTAATGGTAAGACATGGTAAATTTAAAATAATGTCTAAATGTAAGTTAAGTGTAAGACAAAGTAAATTTAAAATAATTGGTATAAACAATATTTCCAAAGAAGGGCGTGTGGCATACTAAAACCTACTTGATTGAATTATATAGAAAAGAACAAAATCAGGAATAAGTACGTGGGCAATTTAGTTAAGTGTTCTTATTACTTTAGGTATTGCAAGTGGATATATTCAAAGAAAAAAAAAAAAATATATATATATATATATATATATATATATATATATATAATTGGTGGGAATAAAAAGGGTATATAAAAGTGACCCAAATAATGTGTCTTACAGGAAGTGTTCTGGTTTGTCTTTAGTTTTGGCACAACTGAGTTATATTTAATATTCTATGTATATTAATTATATGCATTATGTAAGAGTCAGGGAATGAAGGCAACAACAAATTCAGATTTGTTGCAGTAAACATGTATTTGATCTTCTTTAAAATAGCCATTCCATGAAAACGAATTCGACAAGAGTGGGCCGGCTAGTACACCCCTTTTAACCTATTCATCATCTTCTGTTTTATTTTCCATATAATAACCATAATCATTACTACGAAACAAATTAAGCTAATTCAAAACAAATGAAGAAGCAGCCAAATTAGCCTTGCACGATCTTTTCATCACTTCAAAAACTTACCAATGCATGCGCCATTACTTTTCCAACATTCATCCAAAAGAGAAACGAAAGATACAACAATATATATTCTGAAGAAGAGACGTAGCTGAAAATTCTTCTCTCAACTTTATATAACTAGAGCCAAAGTTTGACCATCCTCAACCCACTTTTGCCATAAATGCACCTCATAATTCACCTAAATCATTTTATAATCATATATATACTGATTAAACTCTACGCAGAGTGTTGTACTTCAGTCCTGCGTATGCTAAAAACCCAAACTAGAAACTATAAACTTTCTATGTATAATTTCTGCATTCTAAACATGTATTTTTTTAGTTAATACTGTATAAATGTGAATATTTTTTAAAATCGAATTCAAAAACTAGTTAGTTGCTCTCTCTGGTGGACCTAACCCAAGTTGTGTATGTATCTTGATGTAACCCTTCATTGTGATAGACCCTTGTTTTGCTATAAATATGTTTCAAGGATTCACACAAAGTAAAGAGCTATCATCAAATCTAGGTTCCCTCTGTTTTGCCTCTCTACCTTTTCATTCCAGAAGTTAAACCATCTTAATCTAGAAAAATAGCATAGAAACCTACCTCACTCTTCAACCACATCTTCTCCACTGTTTCTCGTTTCACTCCACTTTAGGCTCCATGCACGTCACGTCCTCACACAGCCACATGAAAGCTGAGCTTAAGAGCACGTCCATTTCCTTTCAAAACCCTACCACTCTCTTTAACACACCTCACAACCCTCTCGCTGGAGCACTCAAAGGTTGTCTGGGAAGCCTGGATGGAGCTTGTATTGAGAAGCTCTTGCTCCACTGTGCCAGCGCTTTGGAGAGCAACGACATCACCTTGGCTCAACAAGTCATGTGGGTGCTCAACAACGTTGCTTCCCCTGTCGGGGACACAAACCAAAGACTCACCTCGTGGTTCCTAAGGGCATTGATCTCTAGGGCTTCAAGAATTTGCCCTACTGCCATGAGTTTCAAAGGAAGCAACACCATTCAGAGGAGGCTGATGAGCGTCACCGAGCTCACCGGGTATGTGGATCTCATTCCTTGGCATAGATTTGGGTATTGTGCATCCAATAATGAAATTTACAAAGCAATAACTGGGTACCAAAGGGTACATATTCTAGATTTTAGTACAACCCATTGTGTGCAATGGCCTACTTTTATAGATGCATTGGCCAAAAACCCTGAAGGACCTCCTTCACTCAGAATCACAGTTCCATTTTGTAGACCCCATGTACCCCCCATGGTCAATGTATCCATACACGAGGTTGGTTTACGTTTGGGGAATTTCGCCAAGTTCAGAGATGTCCCTTTTGAATTCAACGTTATAGGAAACACAGGACCGTTAACACCTGCGGAATTTAGCGATGAATCATCTAGCTTCCATTTTGAAGCAATGTTAAGTCTCTTGAACCCTACTACGCTAAACCTTAGGGAAGATGAAGCTTTGGTCATAAATTGCCAAAATTGGCTGCGCTATTTGTCTGATGATAGAAAGGGAAGCCGCCAAAGTCTTTCCCTCAGGGATGCTTTTTTAAATCTAATAAAAGGTCTTAACCCGCGGATTGTGCTCTTGGTTGATGAGGATTGTGACCTTAGTGCATCTAGTCTCACATCAAGAATCACCACATGTTTCAACCATCTTTGGATACCCTTTGACGCATTGGAGACGTTTTTGCCTAAAGATAGTGGCCAGAGGGCGGAGTTTGAATCCGACATAGGGCAGAAGATTGAGAACATCATAAGCTTTGAAGGGCACCAAAGAATCGAGAGGTTGGAGTGTGGGGTGCAAATGTCCCAAAGAATGAAAAATGTTGGTTACCTCAGTGTTCCGTTTTGTGATGAAACTGTTAGGGAAGTTAAAGGGTTGCTAGATGAACATGCTAGTGGGTGGGGGATGAAAAGAGAAGAAGGTATGTTAGTTCTCACATGGAAAGGAAACAGTTGTGTCTTTGCGACAGCTTGGGTCCCCTGTGAAATAAGGGATCATGTTGGAATGGATGCAAGTCTGCCATAAACACACTTCATGAGAGGCAAGTTTGGACCTACCATGGAAATGATTCCAATTGCTTAATTCAGTGGTCCAAATATGAGGCAGAGAGGAATTTCATCTCTTTCTCATAGGGTTGAAATTCATCTGCATAAGACAATTAGAAAAAACGGCTGCTTTTTGAGAATTATTTGTGGCAACTTTGTTACGGAGCTGAATACATTGGATCACATGAAAGGCAAAGGGGAAAAAATGTGTACGTTGTCCTCTTGTATGAGACAAATTTGTCTCTTTCCTATCTTTTCTCTTTTATGCAGCTTTAACTTGTTTCTGCTCAGAGCTCTGGGTCTAAGAAAAAGAACCTGTTGTAAGAAAATCCCTCTTTCTTATTACCCAGTTCTAACACTAATAATTTTATGATTATCAGCGAAATTTGTGCCAAAATGTATGCATATATAAAGGTAAGGCTAACCATAACATTAACCTAGCATATCTAGTATGATATGATCCTATTCCTACATTTAATGGCTGACTCAAACCCTGTTTCCCAAAGGGCAGTTTTCAAATACTACTGTGCAATTTAACCTTTTAAGGTAGTTCTAATATTACTTGGTACGTACCCAAATGCATGTAAAAGGACCACCAAACTTTAATTTTATGAGTGGTCATGTTCAGTGAGAAGATGTACAGGCTAAGGCCAAAAAGTTATCTTTTCGAGTAGAAGGTGATAATGATAAGTCATGAATAGCAGCATCTACACAAATGAAATCCAGCAACTGCATTTAGGGTCCAGAAGGACCTTCTGTAATTTTTGTTTTTCTGTTTTCGTGGAGATGTAATTTGATGTTAATCGAGAGGTGAAAAAGGACAACATGGTCCATGAGACAAAACGAATCAGAGCTATGGGATTCGAACCAGCGACCTAAGGATAACTGTACGTGGTCCCACAACACAGTCCTCCGTGATGTCGTTGTTTTTAAATATTCCAAGATGTCATTAGGGTTAAAGACCTGATACGATAAATTCACTTGATATATATACGTGTTTGAAAATAAATTCTAGATAAATATTAATTGGTTGATTTTATTTTATTTTATAAATTTATAATAGGTTATTAAAAAAATGATTTGTAGAAGTTATTTTTTATAAGCTTCTTTAAAATCTTATTTTAATTGATTCTACAAAAACAATAACTGAATTACAGTCACATGTTTTACAGACAGATTTTACATCTACATGTATGATTTTTATATCTAACAGATTATTATGAATGTCACTATTTGGAATCAAAAATAGAAATTAAGCAATATGTGCAATACATATATAAAAACAAGCTCATTTCAACCAAAACTATGTTGAATAAATTACTCTCTGATATGATTGATTTTAAAGATTTTGTATCCTTATAGCCGTGATATATAAATCCCATATCAAACTGTTATTAAGTGATAAAAACTCATACTTTAACAAAGAATTTGCACGCCATGTCAACTTTTGAATGAAATCATTAAAATGTGTTGGTGACCGTGAATCTAAGAATAAGGATTATATATGAACTTTGAATAACTTTATATAAAGGTTTAATTACTAACTAATTTGGTTCTTATATTTATGTTTTTGACTCGTTTTTTTTTTATATTTGTTTTTTAGTTAATTGACTCCTTAATTTATGAAAACACTGATCCATTTCGTTAAATAGGTGTTAACAACCTTTAAAATGATAACGTTTCAAAAAATTTGTCATTTCCTAGAATTTTTCTGATTTTAATAAGTGATATCTTCCATATAAAAAATATTAATATTTTGATACTGATACTTCTAAATACCATTAACGTCAAATTAATTGATGAGTCACATTAAATTTGTTTTACAAAGGTTGAGACTTAGTTAAATTATATATATATATATATATATATATATATATATATATATATATATATATATATATATATAAATATAAGAACTAAAACAAATCAATGATATAGAACAAATAAAAATTAAATCTGATAATACAACAATATATTTCCTTTATTAATTTGATTGTATAGTTATGATATTGTCAAAGTGATACTTAAGAGACAATTATTGTAGTAAAGAGTTAGGTAAAAACGACCTTTATCTTTAATGAGACCTACAACTTTATCTGTGTATAATCCATGTCTTTACAGTCCATTTTGAAGATATAGGATGATCTTAGTGTAAAAATTATTTTGAAAATGAGAAAACTAAGCAATGTGAGATATGTTTTCTCTTGGAACAATCAAAATATGCAACCATACCCCACGTAAACCAAAAAACAAAAGAGAAAGAAAGAAGAAAAATCTTGGTTTGATAGAAAATGTAATGCACCAAGCTCATGTATGTGTGTCATGTACTTTAAACAATGTGCAAGAAACCCTAATGTGTTCAAGCACTTGAAATGGCACACAGATTTAAAAGCAAGTTATGAAGACACTAACAGAAAAAGTGTTTATAACATCACCTAGTTAACGTCTCTCGGAGAGAACACAAACGTAAAATATAACCAATGACATTTTTGTAAATAAAGCGTCAATTTTGACGTTTGTCTAAGACTGCCCCGACATCCCTTAACGTTTGTTCCCCACGCGCCTGACGTCACTCCAGCTTAATGTCTGTTAGCCACGCGCCCAACGTCCTTTGATGTCTGTCAGTGCAAAGACAGACGTCAATTTCAGCAGTTCTCCCCAGATGGCGCGAGTTGAACGTCGGGTGGGTTCCGAACTGACGTTAAAAGACGTCGTTCCCTTATTTTTCGACATTAAGTAACGTCAGTTTTTTCTTTCAGACATTAATTTTAACATCACCATATATGATGTCGGTATTTTCACATACGTCAAAAGTCAAAAATAACAAACTTTGTAAGGACTTTTTGTGTTAATGAGAAACAATGATTTAAGGACTTCCACCGACTATGTGCACAATATATATAGAAGGAGGAGGTTCGTCATAGTACCCTTAGAGTGTGAAATGTTGTTTTGAGAAGATTTTCTTCGACCTTCTTAACCTTGGTTCAAACCTTGTAGGAGATCAAATTTGGAAAACCATAACGCATACTAATAGTGTTCCTCCCAAGTATTGACTACTATAGTAGATTTACTAGTATTATTATGTTATGCCAGTTCAAGTCAAACCAATTGATAAAAGATTTATATTAAAATATACTAAGCTAGTGTTAATTCTTCACAAAAGACAATCCCTCCACTCTTCTCATTTCTTAATATTTAAAAGATTTACACTTCCAATGATTGGTGGTCCATGAAACAAAATAGAATTTACAAAAGATATCTTATAAGTAGCATGTGACTATTGCAGCTAACTGTTAAATATAATCCTTAAAATCATTGCAACTTATAGGCCTTTTTTAGTTAGGTTTTGTTATTATGACATGAGCTAATAAATCACAAATAACATTAAAACCCTAAAATGTAGACAAGAAAGTCATTCATAGATTCTTTTTTAGTTAAGCAATGAAACTTCGTATATATTTCTAAAGCTATGAGAATGTATGGCGACAGTGATCTAGTTAAAAATTTGACTCGTATTATGTTTGATTTGAAAATGAAAGTATTTAAATGTCTGTTTATCAATAATAATTTAATTAAACATGCGTTTTTACATTGAGAATGGAACTTGTAAATCAATACACACTGGTTAGAATATAACTAAGTAATATATAATCTATACATATTTAACAAAAAAATGTAAAGAAAAATCGTCGACAGCAGGATTCGAACCTGCGCAGGCAAAGCCCAACAGATTTCGAGTCTGTCTCCTTAACCACTCGGACATATCGACATTACAGTATATAATCTAGAAGTATAGAATGTGTTCTTAATAAAAAAGTTATATTTGCATTACTTCTTCCTTAATTTTAGAAAGTAACACTTTTTTCAATAAGAAAACATTACGGTATTGTTTGTTTTGCATTTGTTTAAGTTTTTAAAAATAAATATATGCAAAAGTGAAATTAAATAAGAAACAAAAACAACATAGGAAAAAAACTTTTTTTTTTATAATTATAACCTAACATAACATAGTTTTTTATCTTATAAAAACTGTTTGGTTTTAAAAATATCGAATATCACCTCTACATGAGTACTCATGAAATTTCATAACGTGAGAAAGAAACCAAGAACAAATAGTATATAAGTCATAAGGTTGGTGGGTCGATATAACATGTAAAAGAATGAGGTTTGTCAACAATGAGTTGATTATGTTTCTTGATCTATTGTCTCAATGTTTCAATTCATTTCCATATAGGTGTATACATGGTGTGGAAAGAGAAAGTTTTATATTTAGAAAAAATATTTTGGTGTTTACTTTTTATATTATTAAAAGAGCATCTTGTTTTCTTAATAGTACACATTTTTTTTTTCTTTTTTATTATTTTAGTGCGCTTGAAAGAAAAAAAGTTAAGAGAGAAAATTAATTTATTCTTTAAAATTTTTCTTATAATTTTGTTTTTTTATTAACAAAAAAGGGCGTTGTTGTTTTCTCTTTTGAGTCATAGAACAAAGTATTGCAAGTTTATTTCTTTAAGTAAGATTAAATTATTACATTGTTTTGTTTTGTTTTTTTATATATATTTTTAGTGGTGGGTTCTTATGTTGTTACTTTGGCACTCAACAACGATTTCAAAGTTTTGTTCTTGATTCTATTTTTTTTGCTATTGTCGCTTGAATAGTGTTGGAGTAAAATTAGAGTATGTTTTGGGATTGTAGTTGGTTTGGGAGAAATTATTCTTTTTACTGTATATATGTGTGGTAGTGTAGGAGTTTTAGAAAAGTTAATTTTGGGCATAAAAGATTTAGTATTTAAGTTTGTCTTTGAGTGACACACTTCTATATCTTGAAATCTTACTTGGTTTATTAATTCACAATCTACGGTTATTGACCATAGACAATATTATTTATATTGAGAAATGCATGTCAATATTTAAAGCAGTGACAACAAAATAAGAAACAAAATTTTACAGAAATAATTTCTTATAATTTAAACATAAGACGAAGGCAATTGTGTAAATATAATTGAAGAAGAAAAACTCGTCAAAATCACAAATTAACTGTGAAAACCAATTAATGATAATTTTATCTCAAATTTTCACTTACCAATATCATGCGATTTTATCTAACATTACGATGATAACTTCTGAAAAGGAGAATTGAGACACACTCATCAAATTGTACAAGCTCAAGTAGAGTTTGAGATTAGAAAAAAGAGTTACGTGCTTGAGACGAATGATGGAGGACAATATGTTGATGGAGTTCTTTTAACATTTTACAAAAATGAAGATATTACGACACAATTTATTTCCACGTACACCTGAGTATAATGATGTGGTAGACCGAATGAACATAAATATCCAAGATAGAATGAAAGTTATGCTAAGTATATCAGATGTGGCTAACTCTTTTTAGGTAGAAGTAGTTAAAATCACTTATTACATGATAAATCAGTCATTGTTATAACAATATGTTTGAAAATATGGATAGAGATGTGAAATAACAAACTAGCTAATTAATCTTTTTTAAAAATATTTAATTGTCATATGTACGACTTCCAAGAAAAAAAAATAAAGTTAGATCTAAAAATCGAAAAAAGTATATTTTTAGGCAATATGAATAATGTGAAGGGGTGTATCTGTAAGACCACATTGTCCAAAATGTTGTTGTGAACAAGGATGTATTTTTTTTTTTTTGTAGAATATGAACTATAAAATGAGGAAACAAATTTACAAAGGACATTACCATAGTATAAATAGAGAATAAGCTTTAGATTATTTTTCTGAGTCAGAATATGATCTTTAATAACTTCATTTCTATAACAATGAAAAGAAATGTCCATTTTACAATTTGTATTAATACTTCTTTTTGTACAACTTTGGTGTAGAAGAACAAGAAATACCAAAAGTCTTTGGTTGTTTCCACACATTTTCCTAAAAAAAAAAGTAAGATAGTTTGATGAGTAGAAAAAAGTAATACATCCCATTATCTTTGTCAATCTTGAGATAAAAATAAGATTGACAAATAAGGAATGAACGTATAACACATCATTCAATTCAAGAAACTTGTAAATTTTAATGGTCCTAAAGAGATTGAAATTCAATTCAAGAAACTTGTAAATTTTAATGGTACTAAAGAGATTGAAATTTAGTTTACTACCATTAGGTAGAACAAATTGAATTTTAGTGATATTTGTGATTGGGGATAAATAATTTTTATCATATGATTAGTCAAGGACGGTCTTTCATTGACATAGAGGACCTTACTCCCAATTTTTTTTTATCTTTACATAAATTAATATATAATTTAAATTATTTTTAATATATTTTATTCATTTGGTATCTCCAATTTTTTTTATATATTTATGTAAAAGATTTGACATCCCTAAAATATCTAAAATATTTGTTAAAGATTTATCATTGTGATTGGTGAAAATTGTCATATGAGGTGCTGATAAGATTAATCATGAGAGGAATCAATTTGTGATTGCTGTAGAAAAACCACAAATTGTTGTTATTTCTTACGAGTCAATCCTTAATTGGTATCTATTGGAATTTCTCCAATTGAGTCACTAATGCTATAGTCACATAAAAAAAATCAGAATTATATTAATAAATCATTACCTTCAAAAAATAATAAGGTAAATATAAAGAAGTAAATAATGTAGGGATGTCAAGAGGATAGACACATTAAAATTATTTTTCATCTCCAGATAGAATGTAAGGCCCATTAAAAACCTTTTTATTTCTTTTCTGCCTTAAAATAAAGGGGTTGTCCTTATAAGTGGGCCTAAGGGCTGGCCCAACAGATAAAGCCCCGAAGCCTGCCCTAAACCTAACATTTCCCTCATTTCAGAAACTGTTCCTGATCCTAAGAGTTGCAGCCGCACTTCTGCTAGGGTTTGCCTCCTCACCGTTTCAAGTTCGCTCAAGTTGTTCCTACTCCACCTCGTTAGTTCACTCCTAGAGTTGCAATACTCGTTGTCGTGCCGTCAAGGCTTCTGTTGACCCTGTTTCCAGGTAAGGGAAGCTAGAACCCACTCGTGTATTTCATTTTTACTGTTGTACTGAGGGTCTTTGACTGATTTGAGGTTCTGAGTACTTGAAATGCATTTGGTATGTTGTTTTGGATTGGTGGGTACGATTGTTGCAGGAGAACAGTGGCGAGACCTGTTACTCTCACCCAAGCGAGCCAGTCTCGCCTAGGCGAGATGAACAGGGACTCGCCTAGAACCATTTTTGCACGAAAGGTCGCCCAGGCGACCAACTTGACTTTTTGAGCGAGCGAGTACCTCGCCCAGACGAAGGGGGGCTTTCCTGAGCGAGCACGTCTCGCCTGAGCGAGACCCTTCAGCCTGAGCGAGGGGTTGGGCGAGGCAGTGCGCTGTTTGGACGCTTGTTTGTTCTTGGATGATTGGTATTGGTTTGGGAATGAATGTTATGATGAGAAACATGTATATAATGGAGTATTATGTGTGCTTGGCATGATTCATGAATTGTAAATGATGAGTTTAGTATGAATTCGACATGAGACATGAAAGGGTTGGTATCAATGTGACATGGTAACGATATGAGATGGAGTTCCATATTTTGGGTTCGAGAATAAGGAGTTGGTATGACTTGGTTGAGAATACGAAGGCGATGAATCATGAGAAACTGTATGAGATGTATGTATATATTTGTGTGTATGCATGTTGAATCTGTTTGGTTGATTAAGAAAGTTTGGTCCGTGTCAGTGCGTAATTCCTTGGGATTCTCTAGGTGGGATTCCCAGGGTCGTGCTTCAGTGGTCAGGACGTAATTCCATGGCCCCTGTTAGTGGGTGTCCATGGTGGTGCCTCATCTGTATAACTAGGTAAGGATTCAAGGTAAGGTTGCATCCTGACACTCTAAGGAGTCAATTAGTCTCACCTAGAGCAGACTGACTCCTGTGGTGAGAGTAGCAGGAGGCCTGAAATTCATTAAGGGCGAATCTTGTGGTGAGGGAAAATTGATCCATCGTAACACTTGCAACACATAGCTCGGGGGTGAGTAGAGGTATCCACCACAAGTGCAAGCATCCGCTGAATCCGACCAAGTTATACGTATCCGGATGAGTCGAGTCGAGTCGTAGTGTATTGATTGAAAGGTCATAACATGCTTGGTTGTTGTATGGATATTGGATGGTGAACGTATATTTGACTGTATGATGAAAATGTTGTTGGCTCTAGCTTACCATGTTTGTTGTATGGTTGTCTTGTATGTGGCTATTCTTTCTTGCGATGATCATCAATTTAAATTGATGGGAGCAGATGGGCGAGGTTCCTGCGGTCAGCAAGGAAATGGCGATTCCGCTGCTCAGCCATCTAGGCTGGACTTTATGTTTCTTTTTTTCATGGGTTTTCTTTAGGGCTACGGCCCATGCATTGCTCTATGCTTTACTATTCTACTCTTATTTTGTTAGACTTTTACCTGGTTTTCGTTGGCATCGTGGTTGTAGGGGTTGTGTTAAGGACCCCAAGACTACTCTACATTACTATCTTGTGTGACGTCTCTTTTAATTTCGCTTAATAATTAAATGGGACGTTACGTACGAGATCTTTGTTTCATTTCCTTCTCTATCAGAAAAAATGTATAATGGTATCACACTAGTACTTGCCTATTTACTATTCCAAATATTAATTAAATAGTTTGTAAAAATTATAGCAAAGAAAATATCATAATGAAGTATTAAATGTAAAAAGTGTATACATCTTTTCTCTAATAAAAAAGATCAAAAGATAAATTATAGCTATATAAATGTAGATAAAAGATCGTGACAAAAAATAGAAAAAAGATCAAATAGTTATAAAATTAATAAAATGACTAAATATATTTCAGTAATTTATAATAGGGATGAATATAAAGATGGAGGCGACATAAAAATGTACAATTTATCTTATCTCCTTATCAATCTAAAAAATTAGATATTATATGTACCAATATTTATACCCATTCATGTCTTGGTGAGATCAAGTTCATTTACTATCTCTAGAACAAATAACGATTGATTGTTTTTTTTTCTCTTATTAATCTTTAGAAAAAATAACGATCGATTATTTTGTTGCAGTTCCCCTTAAATAAATAAATAATTATTATATCTATCTTTGCCTGCTCCATATTTACTTCTTCGAACACTTTGAAACATTGAAGATGTGCAAAATCCTCATTTCCACATCCTGTTTTCCTGAATTTTATCTCATAATTTCTCACCATTAAAGTTGTGTGAAGGTTGTCTGTAGTGGTTAGTACAAGATCGTTACTGAATTGTTGTTGTTGATTTGAAGTAGATAACAGTTGATTTTTGGGTGTGTTTTTTCGGCGTGGTGGTCTGAGGTGTTAAAGGGTGGTTAGATTAAGTACAGATGAACTGGATTATAAAATTTGTTTTTTCTTTACTGGATCAATTTCGAAACCGATTTGTGAACCTGATTTTAACCAGATTTCGTAATCCGAAGGAGTTTTAAATCGATTTCCAGGATTTGTCGTATGATATAGGGTGTGTGAAATCCGTTTGAGAGTGAAATTGTGTGAAAATGAAATAAGGTTTTTTTCTAGTCAAGGTGTCAAAGGCTAATTTGGTCATTTTATAAAGTTTGGGTATGCAAGAAGAAAACAATGGAATAACGAGGGAGGAAGACTAATCATTTCAAGAGGAACTATGTTCATTGCTTCTTCCTTTTGATTGTATGAGTTTTTTTGCCAAACAAGTTACTAAACGGAACGCTTAAAACACTATTTTCACTCTCTACTTAAACATAAATATCATTTTTTAATAAAATCTAAAACTAATTTTTGCACACATATCACGCATATCTTAAATATATATATATATAACGAATTAAATTAGAACTTAAGCATAAATTATATTTAATTATATTTTTCAATTTATTTTCTTCAATTATATTAAACCCAAAATAAGTAATTTCAATCATAATCATACTATTGATGTTATTCTTGTCTTAATATTGCTGAAAGGGAATTAAAAATATTTAAGATTTATTTTATTAATTTAAAAATTAACTGTATTATTTTGATAAAATAATTATTTTACTATCCTAGTTCAATTAAGTCAAAAAAATAATTATATCATATTATCTTTAGTTTAGGAAAAAAGGACATTGAAAAATTAATCTAGATTTATTATATATATATATATATTAGTCAAATTTAAGAATAAAACTTAAAATTAAATCTTACTTAATAATCTAAAAAAATAAATAATTTGTAAGAAAGCTTAAAACTTTCAAAGGTTGTTTATAATTAATCACTTAAGAAACATGGTTATGCAATGCAATTGCCAATATATTCGTACAAGACAAGAGACTAGAAATTGCAATGTTTTGGTATAATTTAAGAAAGTAAACCTTCTCGATCTTTGAAAAAAGAAAATCTACGCAGTCAATTGTGACGATTTGATAGTTTTCTAAAACCTCACACTTAAAATACGAATATAGTACACTAATAAATTATAATGAATGTGCAACGATATTGGTGAGAGGATTTTGGTTGAATGTACAATAGCCTAAATTGTCATAAAGTTATTCATATTTAAAAATATTTTTTGACCTATTCAAATTAACTAATTTTAAGAGACTTAACATTTGATTCACAATCCAATGTTGAATGATAAAAAATTCATATTGTACATGTTTAAACACATGTGACTATATTAAATATTACTTTTTTATGATGAACAATTTATATCAATACTACATAAAATAAATAATTTTAAAAAATAGTTACTTTTTCAACTCTATATTAAAATATAAGAGCAGAAGTTTCACTCCCTTGATTAGTAAAAAATATTTAGAATTATGTTCCAAAATTTAAATGGTCATTGTTTTGAACAGGTTAAAGTGATACAAGTTTAAAATATTTAGGATTACAATATATAAATGGTCATTGTCTATTTCTTAAATAACCTAACTATGCGTAGAGTGACCCTTTTTCAATGTCAAATTCATCCCCAAATCCATAAGTACATGCTATTCTGAAATAAAATAAAACAATATATGTTTATATAAGAAAAAAAATATTCTTCAATTTGCCTTAATTGTATAATTAAGAATTTGACGCGCCATTTAGTAAATCGTATAAAACAAATTTTAAGTTTAAACATGAAATTTAAGCAAATTTAAAAAAAAATTATCTAAATTTTCGAAATTAGTAACATAAGTTTCTCAACGAAGTTATTTTAAAACATATTTATAAACTTTTAAAGATTGATTGAGATTCGTGGAAAGATAAGACTTTTTTTTCTTTTTTGTCGGCTGCTTTTTGAATTTCAAAGTTCTGGATGACATAAGAAGGAAGTTATCAATAAACTATTTTTTATTCTATTTTTAAATAATGTGGAACTTTTAGATCTATTGTAATATTTTTATTTTCAAGATATTAGAATTTGTTTTTGAACTCTTTTTAATAGCCTCCTTATGGATGGTTTTTATCCAAAGGTGAAACGTAAATAAGAAATTTGAAAAGAGTGAGACTTCATTTTTAAACTTGCAAGTTTTTTAATGATGAGATAGAAGTGTGTTATCTTGAAACCAGTTTTTAAAAAATAATTATTCACACAAAAATTATCCAACAATTAAAATTGTTAAAAAAAATAGTAAAATCAAAACTTTTCTTGCAAAATTCTATTGTAAAAAGTATGAAAATTTCTAATATTAATGCATCTCATGTCCTCTTCAAATCAATCCCTCTTGACAATTAAAGAGAATGACAACTAGAGAATTAATGAAAAGTACAGTTTCCGATGAATGTATTTAGATAACAACTTGACAGTTAATGAAAAGTCATTCACTTTTTCAACGAGCATGATTATTTAATAGTCGAATGTCAGCTAATTTATTGATACAACTTCTTAAAAGTAATTTGAAACTGAGAATTATTTTTAATTTTGGAATATATCGAATTATAGTTAATGCAAAACTTGAATAAAATAATGAAAGATAAGACATAAGAGTATGTGTATATATAGAAGTTGAAACAAAGGTATTAGCATCCATCATTATTCCTAGAACCTCAGTTAAATACTAAATAATACGATAATGGTGGTTGCAGAAGCAAGAGTTGTGTCCCTTACAACTTCACTTTCTTCTCACACTTCACGTTCTTTCATCCATCATCCTCCATGCATCTTATCCTTACAAACATCACCACCACATATCATGAAGCAAAACAAATTATCCATTAAATCGGTTGCTTTCCGCGACAAGGTATTTCTCTTACATCTAAACCTCAAACACTGATTTCCATAGATGTCTTTATAAGATTCTTTGCTGGACTCTTCTTCTCATTCGCTTTCATATGAATATTCTGCTTTTATCATTCTCTGCTATGATTTTGAGACGGATATTTCTTTACGTATGTTACAGATACCAATTGTTCTTAATAACTAACGGTCCCGTTTCGCAAAGAAGAACATAAACTGATAGAAAAGAAATGAGAAATAAAAAGTCAAGTAAAATAAATTCTAGTTTACTTTTCGAAAATAAAGAAAGAATAGCTTATTAATATTATTTTTTGTTTGTGATATTATTATCAATAATAGTATTTATTTATTTACTTTATGTTTAGGATAAAAACATAAGTTAGGTTCAACCTTTTCTTAGGGTTGTATGTAGAACATGTATTTCAAATTAGGGTGTTGAAAATCAAACGTTTGACCCATCTAAAAAATAATAAATATGAATCTAAATCATACAAAAAATAGTACATATTGTCTTCTTATTTTTCGAATCTATTTCTCTTAAACCGAATAATTTAATTTGATTGAAGAGTAAGAGTTGGATAAATTTATTTATCATATTTAAATATAAAGTATTATTTATTGATATTTAAATCGGCACTAACGTACGTACATAAGTATATCCATTAAAAATTGTTTTATTGTACTTTACTTACTAAAAAAACACATAGGTATTATTATAATTTTTATCCACAAAAATTAATTGACAGCATTAATTTTTATTTTAAATTTTTTATAGAATGTTTATCACCTTTTTTTTTTGTAAAAAGTATTTTATAATTTTATAGTAACAAAAATGTTAAAAATCGATTCAAATGGAAATTTTTAAATATTGGTTCGATTTAATTTGAATATTATATTAAATTAAACTAATTTTTACATTGGATCCAGATCACTATTTAGTGAAAAAACTATAATTAAATCGAACTGCAACACTATTCCAAAGTTTATATAAAACCTTTCAGATCTATATGCATTATTTGTCTATTAGAATTTTACAAATATATATAGACAATAAACAATAATTTAAAAAAGTTACTTAAAGTCTCGTTTAAAAAATAGTGTACTTTTAAAAAAAAAAAAAAAAAAACTTGTTCGTACACACTAATAATTAGTTGAAACAACTTTGAAATATTAAAAACACTAAAAATTAACTAAAATAACATGTGAACCATAATACCTAAAAAAGAGAGGAACAAAGAAAGGCAAGTTTCTAGAAAGATGGTTTTGAACTATACCAAACATATCATTTTCCACTATAGTGTAACATATTATTTTAGTGTGATTGAGTTCTATACCAAACATATTATTTAATTGCTTTCCATTACGAATATTAAAAGGAAAATTAAAAAAGATGTAATTACTTATAGAGGTTTCTAATTAATTATGGATATAAAAATCATTACACTAATAATAAATGAAAATATTTATTTATGTTCTTTATATTTACATGAATAGTGACACTATGGAACGATATATAATACTTTGAAAGCAAAACTTTTTTACTCCTTATTTTTTCATTAAAATGTGTTACAGATCGCAAGAGCGATTAGAAACTTCAAAATTTTCACCATTTTTTACTGGGTTTTGTGATGTTGGTGGTTGTAGGTGTCTACTGAAACTGATCCTGGGACAAAAAAACTGGAGCAAGTTAAGAGAACCTGCCAAGAGACACTGTTAAAGTCGAGTGATCCAACAAAAACATTGAAGATAATTGACATGATTCAAAGGTTAGGAATTGGGCACCATTTTGAGGAAGAGATCGATGTAAAACTTGGAAAGGTAGGGGATTGGGATTTTTCTCAAGACCTCTTTTCCACAGCTCTTCAATTTCGACTACTCAGACATAATGGCCGCCATGCTTCTTCTGGTACACTCATATTCAGTCTTTGCAAAGTTTGTTTCTGAATATGTTGCCAATTTGATTAATTGTGTCCATTGGTAACAGATGTTTTCAAGAAATTTTTGGACAACAATGGGAACTTCAAGGAATCAATTACCAATGACATTTGGGGGATGTTAAGTATGTATGAGGCATCATATTTAGGTGCAGAAGATGAACAAGTGTTGCAACAGGCCATGGATTTCTCCAGTGCTCATCTGCAACAATCACTCCCACTTCTAAGTCCTGATGTAGGGAATCACGTTGCCAGAGCCTTAACACTTCCGAGACACCTACGAATGAGTAGGTTAGAAGCTAGAAACTACATCGAAGAATATAGCCAAGTGAGAAGCCAGATGCCATATCTTCTGGAAATGGCAAAGATAGACAATGCCATGGTTCAATCAATGCACCAAAAAGAATTAGCAGATATCTCTAGGTAATCTTGTGTTGAATTTGGATTCTCGTTGAATATAACGATGAACACTGATTTTGATATTTTGAAAAGAAATTTAATATAAATGTTACTTTTACTTGATTAGGTGGTGGAATGACATGGGACTAGTTGAGAGGCTTGGTTTTGCAAGAGATAAACCAGCAGAGTGCTTTCTGTGGACAGTGGGGGTATTCCCAGAACCGTGTTATTCAAATTGTCGCATTGAACTTGCAAAAACCATTTGTATTTTGCTAGTTATGGATGATATTTTCGACACTTATGGCACATTGGATGAACTCGTTCTTTTTACCGAGGCAATCAAGAGGTTTGCATCTAAAATTTGTGTGAATCAGAATCAGCTGGCAACATGAATAACCAAAATATGAAACCTCTGTTATTATTTTCAGGTGGGATCTTGATGCGATGGAACAGTTGCCTGAATATATGAAGATAAGCTATTTGGCGTTGTATAACACCACCCAAGAAATTGCATGTAGAATTCAAATGGAGCACGGACAAACCGTTCTTTCTTGCTTGAAAAGAACTGTAAGATTTTGCATGTATCCTTACAATTTGAAACATGTATGTAACTGTATAGAAGAGTAAGAGGTTAATGAGAGATTTTTGCTTAATTGGTGCAGTGGATAGACATATTTGAAGCTTTTCTGAAAGAAGCCAAATGGTTCAGCAACAAATATGTGCCAACTTTTCAGGAATATTTGGCTAATGGGGTGATTTCTTCAGGATCATACATGGCATTGGTGCATGCAACTTTTCTCATTGGGGATGGTATCTCAAACAAAACCATTTCCATGATGAACCCATATCCAAGACTTTTCTCATGCTCAGGGGAAATTCTTAGGCTTTGGGATGACTTAGGAACCTCAAGGGTATTGATTTTAATTTGATTGATCTGAAGTCAAAAGTAACATTATACCTAAATAACCTAGTTGTTGTTCGTTAAAAATAATGTTGGAACAACAAAGTGATACTGATGACAAGTTGTTGATGTTTCATGAATTCAGGAGGAACAAGAAAGAGGAGATAATGCTTGCAGCTTACAGTGTTTGATGAAAGAAAATAATATTTCAGATGAAAGTGTTGCCAGAAAACATATAAGAGGATTCATTAGGAACTTATGGCCAGAGTTAAATAGTCTTGCTTTGACCACAACCTCTTTGCCTTTCTCAGTTATAAAGGCTTCTCTTAACATGGCTAGAACTGCTCAGGTAATTTATCAGCATGGAGATGATCAGAACACATTCACAGTTGATGATTATGTCCAAACATTACTCTTTACACCAACTCTCAACAATTGAGATGAAATTCATCTATCAATTAATTATCGATTATCTGTCACAGGAGAAGCAAAGTTTGTATTAGCTATTTGTACCATTATTCTGCCTTTAATTGCCCTTTTGTTCATTCCGATTAATACAAGTTAAAGTGAAGGTGAATTTAAGATTATCACACAATTTGTAAAATGAGAATATATATATATATATATATATATAATTGAAATATTTCATATATTCACGCATTCATTTATATAGTTCAATATTAAACACTTCTCAATTTGTCAACCATCAACTATAGAAAAAATATAAAGGATCAAAGCTCCAGAACTACAATTGAATCCTAATTCATTATTCAATGTCAATAACAACCATATTTCAAAATCAAACAATTGAACAACATACTCATTTTTGTCCGCTATTACTCGGATGGAATGATCTCATCCAAATGAATTTCAATTTTTTCCTAATAACTTAGATATAAATTTATAACAGAGTTAATTTCCCTTTTTTTTTCTGTATTCTATTAAAAATAGGAATATGAAGCAAAACATCACTGAAGATTCTTTGATCATCTTAATTAAAACTTTAAATAATAATCTTCAAACATCTCTCAATTAATCTAAAACTCACAAACCCTTTTTCTTCCAAATAAACCTAGCATGCATGTACGTCCTAGAAGAGATGAAAATTAGAAAAAGGAGAAAGAAGAAGGAGTTTTTCCATAATTTTGAATTTGAGATATAAAATTTCATACTAATAGGAATTCTTTTCATATGTATTATGTACATTTTTATCTGTCATAGATTAGTTTTGTGCATTGTAGTAATTAACGATTTCTAAGGTCGCCACATTTATGCATGAATAAGTTACCACAATATTTTCGGTTATTTCATTTCAATTGCACATTTCTTCCGTTGTATTTATTTTTCATTTTCTTTGTGTACAAAAATATTTTTAACTATTTTTTTTGTATTTTTTATTTTAAATTTGAGACACGTACAATCTTAAATGATGTCTATGTCGTGTAATATCTTAATTTCTAAATATATTTGTAGGATCAATTTATAAAAGTTTAATCATAAATTCATGACAAAAAAAAATCTATAAATGGGGATGAAATGACTTCAAATAAAATATATTTATAATTTAAAAGAAAAAACAATTGAACCACAAATTGAGGCATGCCTGTATAAATAGAACCAGATCAAAATGTGCAATTGTGCACCAACAAAAAAAGTTGGGTCTAATTATTCGAACCAAATTGTTTGTGTGTCTAGACTAATATATATTTATCTTTTGTTGGATCGACATGGGAAGCGGAAAAGTGAAAAAAAAAAATACAGAAAAAGAGATAAAAAGAAGAAGAAACTTTAGTTTGTATTAGAAATATAGAAATAAAATGAAAATGCTTCAATTATATTATTAATAATATCCATTTATTATATTCACAATAAAGTATTTGAAAGTAAAAAATCGACTTAATTAGTTATGTTTAAATCCTAAGTCAAACACATAAATTTATAAAGTTAAATAATTTCAGAGGTCCCCATTTTGTAACAGAATCTTAAGTAGGTCCCTCCACTTTTATTTGACTCAATTGAGTTCCTATTTTGGACAATTCGTTACAATAAGTTACCACAATACTTTTTTGATTTTTTGATTTTTTTAATTTTTTAAATTTTTTTAAATTTTTTTAAATTTTTTTAAATTTTTTTAAATTTTTTTTAAAAAAAATTAAAATTGCCACGTGTCAATCTGACATTGTGTCACGTGGCAGAGACAATGTGATGTAACAGTGACAGTACACGTGTCACTATTGGATGTGAAAAGTCTCAATATAGTCTATGTATTTGTTATTTTGTCTCAATTTAGTTCCAATTTTTTAAAAATTGAATCAATTTCATCTCTATATCAAATTTAATTTTTATATAAATTTTACAATAGTATTTTTATTATAGTTGATATTTTTAACAAAATTAAATTTATTTAAATGTATATTTTGCATTGATATTTATTTAAATTTTATTTTAAATATTTATATATCTATAAATAGATCATGTTGTAGAGGCACAGAAGAATGATAATAAATTGGATCGATAATACTTATAACTTAATTCGTAACAAAACAATTCACAACTTGTCTTACTATTTTTCAGATATTTGTTTAAAAAATATTTGTCTACTTTAAAAGATCAACGAATATCATAAATATTTATAAATATTTTAAAATATATTTATAAATTTTTAAAATAAAATTATAAAAAACATAAATTAAATTTTAATTTTAACTTTTTCAAAAACAAAATATCACAAATAATATAATATCCATTTATTAATAAATATTAAAATATCAATTGTCTACAAATAATAAATATCCATAAATGCCAAATATTTATCATAAATTTTATTTATAAATACTCATCACCCATTCCTGGTAAATAATGTAAAGATGACCCATTTTTGTTATTGTACGTTCTTCTTATTTAAGGAAAGCAAGCTGCACCACTAGTTCTCTGTATTCTGGACCATCGTCCCATATTAGAAAAAAGATGAATTCGTAGTACTTGGCCCACTAATCAAGCATGTTGATCCTCATGGCCATGCCTGCACCACGTACAGTAATTTAAACATATGTCAATTAAAATAGAACAAACGCTTAATGTGAAATTTGTTTTAGGGTAGAGATGTAAAAACGGATAATTTGATCCGAACTGGTATGATCCATTATAGGTTGGTTTAGTCAATTCAATCTGGTTCACTTATTAGTGAGTCAAAAAAATTCAAACCTAGCTCTGTCTACTACGGATTAGTAAGTTAAACGGATTGGCTCTCACTCACTCACTTAATTAAAAAAATACAATTTTCTTTTTTTTAGTCAAAAATAAATTATAATTTTGATTAAAATATTAAAAAACTTCAATACAATCCAAAAACACATTCCAAAAAGATGTTAAACTCCAAATACAAACCAAAATCACAAAAATACAACTTATCAATGTGTTGGCTAAAAAAAATCTAACATGACACAAATTCAAAGTCCAACTTAATAATAAAATGGTTAAATATGTTTTTGGTCTCTTCACATTCAGTGAATTTTGAAATTAGTCCATTTCAAAATTTTGGATCAATTTAGTCATTTATATTTCGAAATACGTGGATTTAGTCTTTTTAATCAAATTTTGTTAAGTTTTTTGACATTTCAAATGTGTTTCATAATAGTATTTAACTTAACATTAAAGAAAAAATGTATCAAACATTATAAACAACTCAAATACTATCCTGAAATTCGTACGAAACATCAAATAAACCTAACAAAATTTGATTAAAAAGACTAAATCCACGTATTTCGAAAACTGAAGGACTAAATTGGTCTAAAATTTTAAAATGGACTAATTTCAAAATTCACTGAAAGTTAAGGGACCAAAAACATATTTAACCCATAAAAAAACACAAATATGACCCTTTATTTGTGGGTTGGTGAATCAACCTGACTCACCACAGGTTCAACCCGGGTGAGCCTGGTTCTAGGTGGACCGGATCAAAAATAAACCCTAATTGAAATTTATAAATATTTTCAATCCAACCTTATCCGAACCTGTGATGGACCGGATTGGATCGCGAGTTCCAATCCATTTTGATAACTGTACTATAGGGAATTAATTGTTGGTGATGATGAATTAAGAGATGATTTGAGCGTTCGTTTCACTCGATATGAGAGTGAGGTAAGGTGATCATTTTTTGGGATGATGTGATTTTTCAATTCCACATGGTTGGAGCTGATTTGAGTGGATATTATATATAAATACCATTTTATCCTCAATTAAAATGGTCATACTTTCACTTTGAACTAATCCACGCAAGACTCAAAGGAAGAGGGATCAAATCCCTTCACTTGGAATTGATCCACAAGAGCTTGGAACCAACCCACGAGACTTGGAACCCCAGCTTGGAACCAATCCAAGAGAATTTGGAACCGATCCAATGACAAAGGATCTGATTCCCATCTCTAGAGAATCGATCCAATGCACCTTATGAGAGTGGATCTGATCCTATTTGCTTTGATCCACACATGGATTACCAAAAGTAAAAAGTTATTTTATACATATCATTTTTGTATTTATTGAAACATTTTTTTTAATCTTAATTTTATTAAGGGTATTTTGGTAATTTTAATTTTATATATATTCAATTTTTTTTAATTTATCACATCACTTGAATTACACACAAAGTTTTATAAACTTTATTTCTAAATTCACTCACTATCACCTCTAAATCCGGTTTTTTTCCCAAATTGGTGCAATTTTTTTTCCAATTTCCTAAAATGGTGCAGTATTTTTTTAAATTCCCGACAGAGGTAAGTCGTGAGAAAATGGCACGACTTCATCTTGAAGAAGTCGTGCCAAATTAAGGCGAATTTGATTAAAATAAGCTGAAGTCGTGCCAACATGGAGAGACTTCTGTGTTATGAAGAAGTCGTGCCATATTCATACGACTTTAATTAACATTTAAAGCAAAGTCGTGCCAATATGGAAAGACTTCAATATTAAATTGTTAATGAAGAAGTCGTCCCATATTGGAGAGACTTCAGTGTTGTATTGATAATGAAAAAGTCGTACCATATTGGCACGACTTTGCTTAAAATATTAATTAAAGTCGTCTGAATATGGCACGACTTCTTCATAACACAGAAGTCTCTCCATGTTGACACGACTTCAGCTTATTTTAATTAAAATCGCCTTATTTTGGCACGACTTCTTCAAGATGAAGTCGTGCCATTTTCTCATGACTTACCTCTGCCGGGAATTAAAAAAAAAAACTGCACCATTTTAGGAAATTAGAAAAAAAATTGCATCAGTTTAGGAAAAAAAACCTCTAAATCCCTTAAAAAAAAACAACATACATTTCACTCTCAAATTCACTCAAATTCATTCATTCAGTCTTCCTAAATTCATCCGGAGAAATAAACGCATCCTAAGTAACATAAAACAAGCATAGCCGTTCTAACACCCTGGAATCTACTAACATTACATTATAACCCACGAAGATTTATATAAAATGTTTTAGGGTTAAATATGTATTTTTTATTTTAAATTTTTTGTATACATATCTTGCCTAATCTTATATAAATTCTATTTCAAGTAATATCTTAATTTATAAATATATCTGTAAACTAAATTTTTAAAAATGTAATCATAAACTAATGATTAAAGAAATCTATAAATAGAGGATGAAATGACTTTAAAAGAAAATATACTTATCATTTCATGAAATTGTGTTTACTGTAAAAGAAAATCGCAAAAAGGAATATGTTTGGACCGCAGTAATGTAAAGCATACCTATACAATATAGAACAACCAAAACAAAATCCGCACTTTTAGACCAACAATAAGAACTCAAGTCTAATTATTCAAACGAAATTATTTTTCTTAAAGAGGTCAATAACGAAGATTATAAATCATATTCATAACATATATAAGTATTCATAAGATGCACAGCGAAAATATTAAATCTATTTTGATTAAAAATATAAATACCAAATATAAAAAAGATAAAAAGACAAAAAAAAATACCTCAAATACATGAAGGTCTTGCACGTGTATATATACAAAAACTGAGTTTTGTTATGTCAACCGTTGATCCTGAAATTACGGATTTGTATCCCGAAGATAATATGATAAATGAGGGGTTAAATATCTTTTTGTTATTCAAATTTTCAGTAAATTTTGAGATTAGTCTTTCTTTAAAATTTTTTATCAATTTAGTCTTTTATTTTTTAAAATGTGTGAATTTAGTCATTTTAACCAAATTTTGTTAAGTTTATCTGACATTTCAAGTCTATTTCATAATAGTATTTGAATTGTTTACACAGTTTGACACATTTTTGCTTCAATGTTAACTCAAATATTATCATAAAATGCATTTAAAATATCAAATAAATTTAACAAAATTTGATAAGAATGACTAAATGTACGCATTTTAAAATATGAAGCACTAAACTGATATAAAGTTTCGAGGAATTACTAAAATAATCATTAAAGAGAAGTTTGAAAACTGTCAAATTTTCAATGAGACCCTACGTACATTTTTATCACATTGAGACTGGTTATGTAGTTATTAATACTTTATTTTTCCTATCTCATAGGAACCACACACCCCACTTAAAGTTCCTTTCTATATCCCTATTAAAGGAATCTCTCTCTAAGTACTTTTATTTCTAATAACAAAATATATTTTCTTTTAAATCATATTTTAAATATATATCTACTTATTTACTGGCTTATTTGATTAAGTTTAACTCAATTATGTTATAAAAATTATATTAATTATATTTTTGGTGCTAGCAAAAAATATAATAATATTTTATTTAATAAAATATTAAATAATTGAAATTAAATCCTTTAATTTAATCAATAATATTTTTTTTTTCAATCAAGATCTGAATACTCGTTAGTGTGTGATCTCATATGGTTATTAATAAATCAGTCATATATTAACTCTTTAATTTATTAATTGAGGTTCTCATCTAACAATACTCCTTAAGGGTCGGATAGTATAAAGTATATTTTGTTTTAAAACAATTAGAAGATTAATATAATATTTACAGTTTTATGTTAACCCTATAATATGGTATAAATTGTTAAATTCTAATAAGTTAACAAATATGAACGACTTAAAAAAGTCTTTTCTTCTTTCATTTATAATACTCTAACCATGGTTTTTAATTATATAGAATTCAAACTCATTATCAAGAGTTGTTGATGAATTATTTATTGATTAATCATTAATCCTATAATATTTTAATCATACCTAATAATCATTCAACTAACATCACAAAACTTTAGATGTCCAATATCAAAGTATCATAAATAACTTATTAATTTACATGATAATCTAAAGTCTAAGGAAATTATATATTTATTCAAAAGAATTTTCTATTGACAATTCAAAGATAATATTAACTATTGGAAATTCTCCTTTGAGTCCGTTCACTAGTCATATCTCCATATGTAAATATTTATACGTGAAACTTAAAAAATAAGATTTTTTAAACTTTATCATACAAATACCACTACAACATATTGATCTATTCAAGATTAATGAAGTCATATCCTCAATAATCATATGATTAAGAACAATTTAAATTTAAATAATATAAGATTTATTTCTCATTATTATAATCTCCATTATAATAATAAGTCTTTAATTTTAATCAATAAAATTATCATATAAATTAAATAAATTGACAATGAAATAAATAATAATAAACACAATTTTATTATTAGTGGCATGACAAATTTGATATAAAACATATTTCAAATCCAATAAATAAGTCGTGTTAGGTTAGGATCGTACTAACGTCGGCCTTTGTTGGGATCTGAATGGAAAGCGAGAAATAAAAAAAAATTGTAAAAAAATAATAAAACATGATTGTTTGTATTTGAAAAAAACAAAAAGAAAGAAAATACTTTTATTACTATATTATTATTAATATTTAGTTATTGTATTTACAAAAAGTATTTGAAAATAAAAATGAACACAATTAAATATGTGTAGAATGTCCGGCTTTTAAATGAAAAAGAAATAAAAGTATAAATCTACAAAGAAAAAGCCAAGTACACAAGTTTGATTTTCCTCACTGCCTTTCCATCTAAGGAAGCAATGATGAATTCGGAGTACTTGGAGCTTTGCGTAAGTCACACTAGCTTTCTCCAACAAAGGACGCTGTGCGATGGGTTGATGGTGATGCCCATGTTTACCACAATAAATATAATTCCAAATATAGTAAAAAAATTGACATATAAAATATTATATAAGAAAAAAAAAATTATAAATGTATTGAGATATGATTTTGGACTGTAGTTGGTGTTAATATCTTATGTACATGTTGGTATATTTTCAATGATTAAAATTTATTTTTAGTTTTCATAACCAATTCAAATAAATTTTTCTATTGAAAGTTTTCCGACAAAATATTAATCAAGTGTTTCTGTTATAATGAACTGAGATTTTATATTGAAAGTTTCCTAACAAATTATTAATCAAATGTGTTATGCTATAATGAGCGATGATACAGATAAAAAGTAAAGAGTGATTAAAAAAAATTATTTTACAAAAATCTGAGGATCAAATAGGTCTATTTTAGGATACATATACTAAAATATGCTTATATGATGTTCTTTTTATAAAATCGATAAATTCAAAAATTTATTGATATTAGCAGGTTGAGTTATTAATTATGTAAATATCTGTAATATTCTAATTTGTTGAAAAAAATTAAAATATAAATATTGATTTTCTAAAAAGTTAACTGATCAAAGGAATTTAATTACAGTATTAAGTACAAAATTTTTGTTTCTTTCGTCAAAAGAGAAAAAGAAAGAAAATAACTTTAGGTGTTATATAATTGAAAGACTAGAAAATGACGTTTATCTACTGTTTTCCATAATCAATCCATATACATTTTCACATTCAGCTCTTAAAAAATATTGGAAACCGCTTAATCCAACCTACGACGATTTATTGTCATTTTATGTTTCATAATGATATAACAATTTTTGGAATCTTCACCTAAATTTTGGAAGAGTCAAAATAATATATTTAAAATTTATATATATTTTAGATAGGTAATATATCAAATTCTTCTCCGGTATCTATATTATTTGAATCTTAACAAATGAATGATCTTTCTAATTCAATAATTGAATTTTTAGTATCATCTTCCAAAATAGTCGAAGAATTCAAAATATCTAAAAGTTAATATCTATTTTGTTTTTATCTTTACTCTATCTTCCTTTTTATCATTGTTAAGAATTGAATATATTCTTTTATTTTTTATCTATATACTTTTTTTTAGTTTAAATTTTAATATTAAAATCTAATAAGAAATTGAGTGACTTAATTATTAAAAGAATATTTATGATAATCATATCATACGTAAGAAAGTAATGAAAAACATATAGGACATAATTTTTTCTATATTCATAAAAAACTAAATCTATAAAAAAACTCATAAAATGAAAAATACTATTTAGTAAACTAATATTTAACTATTAAGTAAGACAAATAAAGAGTTATCCCTTTTATCTTCAATCATGGAATATAAATAGAACATATAAGAAACAATAATAGAAAAAATGAGTTGGTGTCTAAGTTCATATTTTTCTTCATAAACAAAAAAAAAATATGAGAGTGAGAATATGTGAGAAACTCAAAGATAATGAAAAAGAATATAAAAAATATCTTAATAGATTTGTTATTCAATTTTATATTTTATTATTTATTAACATTAAATGTTATTAATAACTATATATAAAGAAATTTTTTTCTTTTGTGTACACAATTAATTATTTCTAATTTACCATTTACAATATAATTTATTATTTATTTTTAAAGACTATCGATAATTTTTACATGTTTTCAATAAAAATATTCTAACAACTATTTCTTTTCTTTTGTATTCATTACCAGTTATTTTCTCTTATTTTTTCCATTTATTTAACTCTTGTTTTAATAAATATAAATTTAATTTTTATATTAATCTAGTTATATTATAATATCATCATCTATTAATATAATATTATATATATTTAGAAAATAATTATACATAAACACGATAATTTCTGTTTTTATGCTAGTATTTTATAAAAGAAATAAAATTTTACCTAATTTAATTTATATTAATATTACATATTTTATATAATTTAAAAAAAATAAAAAGGGGCCATGCTAATATTTTATAAAAAAAATAAAATTTTACCTAATTTAATTTATATTAATATTATATATTACATATAATTAAAAAAAAATAAAAATCTAGGGGTCATGCTAGTATTTTATAAAAGAAATAAAATTTTACCTAATTTAATTTATATTAATATTATATATTATATATAATTTAAAAAAATTAAAAATCTAGGAGGACCATACTAGTATTTTATAAAAGTAATAAAATTTTACCTAATTTAATTTATATTAATAATATATATTATATATAATTCAAAAAAATTAAAAATCGAGGAGGACCATGCTAGTATTTTATAAAAATAATAAAATTTTACCTAATCTAATTTATATTAATATTATATATTACATATAATTTAAAAGAAATTAAAAATCTAGGAGAAAAGTAATAAAATTTTACCTAATTTAATTTATATTAATATTATATATTATATATAATATAAAATATATATATATATATATATATATATATATATATATATAAAAGGAGGTCGTGCTAGTATTTTATAAAAGAAATAAAATTTTACCTAATTTAATTATATTAATATTATATATTATATAATTTAAAAGTAAAAATAAAAAATATAGGCTGGCATGGCCTACACTATAACTTAGCTCTGCAACTTAGCTCTGCCGCTGATAGTAAGGAAGTGGTGGCAGTATGGAGGTGGTGGGTGCAACAAAGATATTGAGAGTACAATAATTCACTTATTTTGGAGTTGTGTTCCCTCTCATGTATGGAAGACATTTAGCGGTGAGACATTTTTTTCGATGTTCAATAGTGATAATGAAGTTATTTTCATCCATTCATTGGATTATTTGATTTGGTCAGTGATATATATCACATCACTATTTATTAACAATTACTTCAACACTTGAAAAAATATGTGAGTTTTGTGTTATTAAACGTAATTTTAAATGAAAGTAATAAAAGTTATATATTATATTATTTTACATTATTGTTATATTATTTAAAACAATCATTTTTCATATTTTTAATAAAAAAAAAGAATATATTATGTGAAATAATAAAAAATAATATTTTATTTTATTTTATATTAATTATAAAATTTTAATTTATATTAATTTGTTAGTTTTCTTCCCGTCCTTAATTCAGATGAAATAAAATGATGTGTTTTTTTTTCTCCTCTCCTGCCATAAGATAAACAATTATCTTGAAATATAAATTCTGAAAACAAATCAAATCATAGCATAGCATATATGACGGTTGTTGCCCTTTCATTTCAATGTCTACAGAGACAGTTGAAGATTTGACCATAAGACCACCCACGTGTTTCGTGTTTTTAAGAAAATGTGTAAAGTGAGTCGTAATTATCAAACAACTTTTGAAAATTTTAAAAATTTATTTTAAATTGTACTAACAAATTTGAAGTCAATAAATTCTAGAATCGGTATGTTTAATTACAAACTTTAATTATATAAAAGATTCATTTACTTTAGTAATACTGGTTCGACAAATCCTAAAACAGGATCCCTCTAACTTGCGAGTTATTGGACGAATTATTCAAAAATATTTTTTTCGAGTTTCGAGTGAAATATTATTTGTTTGATCGTTGGTCAAAAAGTGTCTTTTCCTCAGTGAAAAGATGTGTTCGTCAGAGAAGTGTGTCAAATTTTGAAGAGATATCAATTAATTGAAATTTGATATTTTGTATATTTTTTACACATAATTATTAATGATAATTAGAGTTTATCTATGTTTCTGTAAGCATGGAATGTGATCTGATTTATAGAATTTTAAAGAGAAATTTTAAGTGAAAGTATTTAGTGTATGTTTTGACATAATAATTTTATATTGTAGTATCTTTTTTATAATATTTGTTCATGTTTAATTAGAACAGAGTATGTTATGTTATAAAGAAATGAAAAAGTTTATAGTTATTGGACTTTATCAAGTCCTATCTCTAAATAAGGTTTACCTTGTGAGTAACATGAGTTATAACCTCTTGAAGTTAAATTCTACATAATTTGGGAATCATTACAGATATACATCACCATGAGTTTGATGTTTAATGCATGTATCTCAATATTTAACTATAAAATTTGATGAAGGTACATTGTTTATATTAGATTACCTTTTTTGTTTGTCTTTTGTATCTATATATTGTTATCTTTTTGTAATAATTATTTAATTGTGTGAGCAGGTAATGATACAATATCCTCTTCCTCTTATGACTAGGAGTAAATATACATAATAAAGCTCAATAGTTTAGAGACAACTCTTGTTTTGACTAAGAATTAGAGAACTCTTAAATTTTTTCTTAATATTGATGTATAAATATTTCTATTGTTATTCAATGGAATGATCGTATCAATATTTATTTTATTGGCCTTCATTGTTTGCTTTGTCACATCATTATATAATGTTGTGTTTAATAATTTATAATTATTAAAGAAGATGTTACAATAATTAATTAAATATATAAAAAAATAATTTGACAATATTAAACTTAAACAAATATACTTAATAGCAACTATTCATGCATTACGTGATTAATTTTAATTTGATTAAATTTTAAATAATTCTTTTATAAATGAATATAAACAAATAACTTCAATAAATAAGTTAAAAAGTACATATGACACGAATTTAGAGAAAATAATTTAAATTCGAGAGTATATAAGACTACGCGCTTTTCCACCCTATATACACGTAACACGTTAGACTAACTAGTATTTGGTTCGAAAGTCAAACTGAATTCTTTTTAAAATATCAAACCAATTATATAATTTTATTTGAATTCTTAAAATAAAAGCTGTGGATATGGATAAACTGAAAAAGACATTATATTCATCTTTAGTTTATTTAAGAAAAACGTAAGAGGTATATAAAAAAAAGCCTATAGAACATTACATTATAAAAAGAAATATTCCTTTTTGAATAAGAAATAATAAAATTATTATTATTACAATTATAAAATTAAATATAAATGATTTTTATAATTTGATTATAGATAGTTATTATTTATTTTAGGTAGTTTTAGAATTAGAAAATAATTAAGTTTACCAAAGTAATTAAATTAAAAAATATATTTAAATCTTCAAAAAGATAATAAAATTAATAAATGATTATTATAAATTAAAAAATTAGAAAAAAAATTTTAAAAACAAATATAAACATAAAAAAAAAGGAGAATCTCACTTAAAAATAAGTAAAGACATAATTATTATGCACAAAAAATGGTGTTTTGAATTTAAAATTTCAATATCTTCATGAATTATTTAAATAAAAATAATTAAAGAAAAAATTATGTTTTTAGCTCATAAAATTTAACTTTAATTTGTAAATGATTTTTGTCGAAATTTAGTTATTATTTAATCTTTATATTTTCAAAATTATTGGTTTTGTCCTTATTTATTTCTAAACGACATTAAGAAAAACAAGTGATATGTTATTTAAATATTTTTATAAAATAAAAAGCTAGTGCCAACACTCCTCACAACGAATTAAAGTAAAAGCTAGATTCACATTTTCTTTTAGTCTAATTTATAATATATTATTAGTGAACAATAATAATAATATTAATAATGTTAATATATCAGTAATGATATTGATAATAATTAATAATATTATTATTTATAATTAATTGTTATTAATATTGATATTATTAATTAATAAGATTATATAATAATAATAATAATTAATAATTATATATTAGTAGTATTATTATTTATAATTAATAATACTAATATTATAATAATTACATAAATAATAATATTAATATTTATAATTATTATTATTAATATTAATATTAATAACAATTATATACTAGTATTATTATAATCTATTATAGATTAAATTAAAAGAAAGAGTGGTTAGCGTGCCTAGACTTATATTTTAACTTCTTTTAATTATTTGTGAAAAACATCAGATAGTCTTATCTAATCTTAATTTTATATGAAAAATTAAATAACAGTAATAAAATGAAAAATAATAATTTTGAAAATGCCAGAATCAAACAATGATGAAGGTTCAACCACCGATTCTGAAATTAAAGATCACATGTCAAGGAACTAAAACATATTTTTCTCTTAATAAATTTATTGCTTGATATGTATTTCTGCCCACAATAATCCATAATGAAGTTGATGAAGTTGAGTGTAAACTAAAATTAAAATATTAACAATTATTGTTCTTGGTGACCTTTCTCTTTCTAAATGTATTCTGACTTTCGATCTGGATATAAAATTATAGGTGGAATCTACCTAATTTTAATTATTATTATTATATTTTGTCTTATATTTTATAATTTCTATAATTGAAAACTTATGACCGGTTTATTTAAATTTAGAAAATAAAGTTAAATTAGGCGGATCATGGAAATATATATATATATATATATATATATATATATATATATATATATATATATATATATATATATATATATATATATATAAAGCTATATAAAACTTAAAAATTATTTTTATTTATCATAAAATTTCATTTCTCTAAAATCATATTTTTGTATTCTTTTTATGTTTTTTTTTATTCATTATGGAGGTATATATAAACTTTTTATACTCCACATGTTTTTAATCTAGTGGTGGTGCTTTTGACTTTTAATGATAAAGTTATTTGAATATTTTTACGAACAAACTACTCTCATTTAAAAAAAGGAAGAATTAATTTAGATATTTAGATGAAAAAATTAAGATTAATATCTACAATCTTAATTTTAATCCATGATTTCGAAAAAAATTGTATAATAAGTTATGAGACATTTGATTAAATTATATGTTGGTAAGGTACAGGTCCAGGCCAGTTAAAGAGTCGACGAAACTTAAATTAAATTTAAAAATAAGATATTTTATTTAAAATTTATTTTTGACTTTTTTTAAAATAATTATTAATTTATTAAAATTAATTTTATTTAACATTTTTTTAATCTATATTTTAATTCATTTAATATTTTTATATATTTTAATCATTATCATGAATTTGATAATCATATTTATTCTCATGAATAATTATTTATTTGTTTATTCTCTGTTATTGTTTTATATATATATATATATATATATATATTTATATTTATATTTATATTTATATTTATATTGTTATTATTTTTTTATTTAAAAAACACCATATATATTTTTAATTTATTTTTCTTATTTATTTTATAAATTTATTGATATTTCCTTTTTGTGATAAAAATTAAAGTCTTAAATTTTTTCTTCTGAAATTTTTAATAGTTTTATTCAAATTTTGTAGTTGACATATCTATATATTTTTATATGAAATAAAATATTATAATATATAAAACATTACTAAATAAGTACATAAAATTAACGAGTTAAAACAAAAAAATATGGGTCTAGTTGGCAAAAAAGTAAACTCGACGATAAACTTCTAGTCTCTTTAAGTTTCAAGTGTCTTCCTCTTTATCGAGTTTCAATTTTTTCATAAACTTACAAAATTTACTTTGAGACTAATCATTAGTAAAAAAATTATTTATTTTTCTTCTTAGTTAGAACTTTAAACCCTAATCTCTAAAATAACTAAACAAAAGAAACACATTTATGATTCTAATACAAATTTAATAAATAAAATAAAAACAACATAACACAAATAGAAATAAAAGCATATTAACAAAAAATGAGAATAAAAATATTAGTACACACATATAATATGTGATTCAATAAATTAAATATGTCAAAAATTCCAAAATAAGAACTCTAAAATAAAAGAAATGAAAAAGCCGATCACTAAAAGAGAAGTTGTGGAAAGATAAAAAATATTATAATCAATCGAAGTTACTCGAGAAAAAAAATAAAAGCAAAATTAAAATAATACAGAGATAAAACACAAAATAAAGTCATAATTAATTATAAGAGATCAAAGTTGACTCATATTTTTTTTTTCCAAAATAAAATTATAATTTATTGAAAAAATGTTTTATCTCATTAAAAATAATTTCTCCCCTAAACAAAACTGTAATTTATTGAAAATAAATGTTAATTCATTAAATATATTTTTAACCCAACACAAATTAGAAAATGATAATAATTTAAATTAAATTTTATTCTCAAACATAAATTTATAATAAAATTAATAAAAATATATTAGTACCAAATTTATTTAAATTTTTTTTAATCTTAAACATAATTTATAACAAATTGAATAGATGTGTATTAATACTTAAATAAATTTGAGACATTTTTTCGTAATCATAATTTTATAATTAATTTTAATAAAGAAATATTAATACAAAAAAAATTGTTGAGGCTTTTTTTATTTCCTTCGGAAGTCTAAAACAAATATTTTATCTATTTTACCTTTGTTCCACCCAGGTAAGATATTGATGTTTTCTTTTAGATTTTGAAACAAAACAAAAATGTTTATAAGAAAGACAAGTGTTATATTTAATATTAGGTTTACAATTTTAAGAAAAAAGAATTAATATCGATTATTTTCTCTTCAATAATGTGAGTATTTTACTTTGATAGATTACTTTTAAATGTTACTGATATGGTTAACCATCTTTTTTTTTCTAAATTAAATCCTTTTACTCTTTTATTGTTTAAGTATAATTTGTATTTCCGCAAAATATTAAATTATCATCATGTTCTTTCTAATTATTAAATTGTCATCACGTCCTTTTACTATTTATATATTTATTTATACATTAAATTATTATCATTTTTATATATTTATTTATAATAAATTACTTTATTAAAAATGACAATTTTTTTAAACTCATGTAAATATAAATTTGAAAAATATATTTAATCTAATATTTATAAACTAATTAGAAATAAAAAATTTCGAAATGTGATTATAAAAAAAATAAAATAATGTAAATATGGTGATAGAAAAGTTATAATAAAATAGTTATGGTTGTTTTTTAAAATTAATTTGATAAATGTATATTTATTTGGTTAAAATAATTATGCAATAATTTTTTTGGTGTAATAAATTTAAAAAATAAAATAAATTTTAACTTTTTAAATATACATTATCTAAATTTAATTCAAATCAATTTCCTTAATTCATTTTATTTTTTTATTCTTTGTTTACTAGACATCATCAACTAACTTTTCTCAAAGCTAAAACATCTTAGTACTAAGTTTGTTTTTAATTACTAACTTTAATTTAAATAACCAATAACTTCAACAAATAATTATCTAATTTTATACCTTTTGTATTTTAACCTTTTTATAAAATTTTATTTAGAAATTTAATATTTTGCTATATTTTAAATTTATATAACTTTTTCTAAACATATATATTTTTTATTTCTATTGTTTTTTAATATATTTTTATATACAAACCTAAATGTTTTACATTCATATTACTGATTTTTAACTTTACATTAAATTTATTTTTAAGTATTTCTAAAAATCATATTATTATTTAATTTCATTTTTCTAAATTATTACACAAAAAGTAAAATAGTACATAAATTATTTTAATCAAATGAATATATATTTATCAAAATTAATTTTACGAAAAACAACCATAATTACAATTTTTTTATGATAATTTTTTTATAATCATAATTATAATATATTTAAATTATATTATTTATTATAATCACTTTTCAATATTTTTATACCCAATTAAATTATTAATATTAAATTAAATATATTTTTTAATTTATATTTGCATAAATTTATAATTTTTTTAAAATTTTTAATTAAGTAATTTATTATAAATAGATATACAAATCTATAAATTTAGAAAAAAAATATTAAGAAGTCGTCATAAAAAATAGAATTATAATAGTAAATAACATATGTAAAATTAGAAAAAATATGATGGAAATGTAATCTTTCGCAAAAAGAGATTATAGTTGAAATTGAGAGAAACATTTATTAATAATCTACTGAGATTAATATAGTGGTCTATAACAAAAAAAAGTCCAATAATGTCACTTAAACAATAATGACTTGTTCAAGCAATTTTTTCTATAGTTAAATATGTGTTTCATTTATAAATTCAAAATGATTTATGTAACATCCCAAAAACCGGATAACCTCAAATTGATAAAACGTTACATACATAAATAATCAGAGAGTACGGAGTTTGGAGTATGCAGACATACAGTACGCCAAGCATTTCCCAGAATACATAAAAGAGGCTCCACACGGTCTAAACAAAGTACACTGGAAAAACAAATAACTAAACTAGGTCTTGTGCGGACAAGGGAAACATAACTAATAAAAATTCTTCAATGATAGGCCCCACAATGGGCCCAATACTCATCTAATCCATCGAGCTGCAGCATCCTTATTCCATACCACTGTCAAGGGTTCTCACATCTGCTCACATCAATAGAATTAATGATCATTGCAATAGAGAAGACCACACATAACATACAAGCAAGCAAAAGGGTAAGCTAGTGTAAAAGAATCTCATATTATAACAATCCACATGTAATCCCAAAGCCAAGCATAATTAACAAGCATCCACACCAGAGTTACCAAAACATATGAGACATCAAGACTTGACTATCCGGATATGTAACTGAGGCACCACCACCAAGCAGTGGAATTACGTCCTAATAGTGAGGCGTCACCACGAGGCCTTCGCGGAATTAAACCCTTACAAGAGGCACCACCACGTGACCTTCGTGGAATTACGTCCTGACCGTGAGGCACTACCACCAAAACAGTGGAATTACGTCCTGTTGTGTAAGCACCACCATGAACTCTCACCACGAGGTCCATGGAATTAAGTCCAATAGGTAAGGCATCACCAGGGACTCCCATTAGAAGGGTCCATGGGATTACGTCCGACGGATGAGGCGCCACCATGAGCTCTCGCTACAAGAGTCATGAAATTACGCCATGCTCACACTTTGTACATGATTCACCAACCAATCAGAAAGTTTCCCACAATACCAATATCATGCATAACACCCATCATAAAACTCATGCTTTCCAATTCAAACACCATGGAACAACATATCATATACATCTCATCCTCATACATAATCAAAGCATTATCCCCCAACCTTTTCTGGAAAAGCATTCAAATCAATCAAACAAATAATCACATCATTGGCCATTCACGTTATAGCATGAAACTTGCCCCCCAGTCTCGCTCAGGCTAGAAAACCTCCGTCAGGCGGGACGTCCTCTCGCTCAGGCGAGTCCCTTCTCGCCTAGGCGAGAGTGCGAGCAGTGGAACAGTGATTCATGTGGATTCTCGCTCAAGCGAGTCCCCTCTCGCCTAAGCGAGATATGCTTTGCTCAAAAATTGCAGGCGAGTCGCCTGAGCGATTGTTCGCGTAGAAAGCTTGGGCGAGCCTCTGCTAGTCTCGCCTAGGCGATGCATGCTCACTTGGGCGAGAAAACCAGTGCCCGCCACTGATTCTTCATACAACAGTCACACATACACCAAACCCAAAGGCCAAACGACATTCTTATCACATCACAACAACATACAATCCACAAAATCATGCAATAGCAGTATAACAAGCAGAAAACGATCTAGACAAATGGATCCTAGCTTCCCTTACCTGGATATAGCTAGAAAAAGAGATTCCGACACCCAACAGCTGAGCACAACAGCTCCACGAGCAGATTCAAGAGCTGATAACAGGGAAACAGAAAGAACATACTGTTATCACGACGAATATTTGTTGGCTTAGAAAACTAGCTTGGAAAGGCGAAGATGAGCTGAGCGAACTTACGTGGAATAGAGGAATGGAAAAGGTCGATCAGCTAACTTGGGAGGAGGAGGGAAGCTAAAACCCTAGCAGAGCTCTATAACGAAGAGAAGAGTTGGGAGTGAGTTGTTTTCCAAGCGCAAGCAGAAGTAGGAACTGAAAGGGCAACTTAGGGTTCTGAAGCCTCTAAGTGGGCTGACCTTAGGCCCAATAAAAGGTAAAGCCCTAAATCTTAAGGCAGCAAAAAAAAGGAGACTTTACAATTTATATATGTATATAATTGAATAGTGTGATTTTGATTAGTATTTATTAAAAGTTATTAGATAAGCTCTTTCAAGTCATTTAATGATTTGTTCAAATTAAGAAAGGCTATATATTTATAATAATAGTTCGAATAAATTATGAATTTTTGTATTAATTAGTATAAATCATAAAAAGATTATATTAAATTTATTAAAAACTTAAATTATATAGTTTAATATTTTTTGGTGAAAATTTAAAGAAAATTTTAATATTTTTACTTATATAAAAACTATTCTAAAATATCAATGAGTTTGGGATTAGTATTTTAAAGGAACTTAAAAAGAAATGTTAGTTTTTGTGGGAATAATGCTAAATTCTGGTCTTTCAAAAGAAATTTAGTAATGTTTAATTATCTTAATTTTATAGAAATATTATTCATTTAGATTTAATTGGTTAGATGATATAATTTGATTAGAACTTATATATGTTTTAGGATGCAAATTTTAACAATGGATGCAATAATTTTGCATATTATGATGAGGGTTGTTAGTGTGATAATAGGCTTATGAATTTATATTTGAAAATTTATTAAAGTTATTTTGTATGTTATATTTTATAATGATTATTGTGATTGTAATCATAAGATCCTAGAAAATGGTGTTTTAAAAGTGATAGCGGTTTAAAAATAGTGAGACTTGACTACTTTAATATTAAAAGATTTTAGTATAAATAGAATCGTTATAAACGAGTTTCATTATTTTAAAACACACAATCTCTCTAGAAACAATTTTTCTAGAGTTTTCTTACTTCTCTCTAGAGGTTCTGTCTCCCTGGTCGTCTGATTGAAGAACCGAGACCTAGAATTAATCCTCTCGACGAGCTCTTCATATTAGACCGATCAGTTTCTCTGTTCGCGTAAGTTGAGTTTTCGCTCTCTTTTTAGTCTTTTTTTTGTTTTTTGTTGCAAGCTCTCTTCCGCTTGCATGCGACATTTTAATCATCAATATGAGTCTTTGCTGATCAGTGATCATAATGGTAGGTTCTGATCGTTCTTAAGATGTTTTTATGTGTAGATAGAACATCCTGTGGAGTTAGATGCGTTTTGGTGTTCTTTGAGCAGTTTGGGTCTGTAGAGTCGCTTTGTCAGGTAAGGGAAGCCGATAATTGTGTGTAGTTAGAATTGAATGCTTGATTTGCTGTGAATTGTGAACTAGTTGATGCTTTATATAAGTGGAATTGTGAATGCATTGTATGAGTTGAGGTTGAATTGGAAAATGAACACTTGAATCATGGCTCTAATTGGTATCATCTCACTTTGCTTGAAAACCATTTTGAAAACTATACAACACTGCCATGGAGGTGCCAATTTGGGTCTTGAAATAAAGTGAAACATCTCCCAACGAAAACCAGAATATGTGTTGTTTTCTGGTGCAAGGCTGAGCTTTGAAAAATGCGAGCGTATCAGCGTTGAGCGCCAGCTCAACGATGGCTAGCGATGAAAAATGCGAGAAGAATGAGGCTGAGCGCCAACCGAGCGGTGCCCCAACGCTGGGACCCCTGCAGGTCTGGAACGAAATTTTAATGTTGAGACTGAGCGTTGGAATATGAGGCTGAGCGTTGAACTACTAGATTTCATGTGTTTGCTATTTTGATGTGTTTCATTGCATTAACTGATCTGAAATGGATTATTTTGACTGTCTTGGTATGCTTTGAGTGAGATTGGGTGAATATGAATCTGTTGTATGTGAATCATGGAGGAATTTCGTGGAGAAATTCTAAGTGTGGATGAGGTAGGGTATGCAAATAAGGACTCAATTTTGGTTGGTATCCTGACGCTCCAATAACCATTAAGGCTCATATAGAGTATAATGGGTTATGTCGTGAGGAGTACCAGGAGGTCTTAGCCACTGGACTCGATCAAGTCTTTGGCGCGAAGGAGACTTACCTAGTGTGATGATTGGGTGATAATCCATTGAGGCCAAACTCTGCAGAGTTTGGGAATCATACACGGTGCAAGCCACCAAGAGGTCGAATTTTAATTGCATATATCCGCATAATTGAGTCTAGAGTTGAATGGCGTGTGAGTATTGAAATGTCCTTGTGTGAATTTGTGATAATTGATTGTTATTATGCCCTTTACTCTAATGTAACCTTCTTTAAATCATTATTAGGTTATCCTTGCTTTATGTGTTTTTGTCTTGTGTTGTATGTTTCCTTTTGCGATGATCACCTTAATGGTGAGAGCAGATGTGGTTGCAATGTTAGAGACACTTCTGAAGGATGAGGAACCATCATTTTAGGTGGGAGCTTTAGTGGTAGTCAGTTTATGTATATTTTTATTAGTTTAGTGTAAGTGTATAAGTAATATATTTTTATGGTCATATCTTTTGTAAAACTATATTAATATATTGTGTACATTGAATTACCTGTTCTGGAACTATGATGAAACTCTCTATTTTTATTAGTCTTAAGCTGTTAAAAATTGGAATGTTACGATACTAACAAATTAACAAAAATTATGTCTTACTTATTATTATTTTTTATTTTGAAAAACTCTTTAAACTCAACGTTTCAGAACAATATCATAATATATGTTTTTTGCTATTATATTTTACGTGATGTTACACATTAAATATTTTACATTTTTGAGCTCTTGTTTTTGTTTACCCAAAAATGTGTATATTTTCTTTTAAAAGTATTTATATTGTTTTATAAATATACTTTTGAATTTTATTTTCATTTTGATCCAATCAAATGAAAGATACTGCTATATGTTTTTTAATTTTAACTTGTCGTAATAAACTTTAGAAAATAATCTATTTTCTATTCTTTTTTTTTAATTTTCTATTTCTTTTGTTTTTATTTGATTAATAAAAATATTGAATAAACAACAGTAGAATAAATGAATTCAACTATTCACACGTTTAACTAAAGTTTAAAAAAATAAAGACAATAAAACATAGTACTTTAATAGTGTGAAAGGGAAAAGGTTAGGAATGGACTGCTCTACCGGGTCACATTTTAAATTTCGTCCAACAATAAGACTAGTCAAATTGAATCATTTGACGGACACGGATATGATAAAAAATATTTTCATATAATATAAAGTTATAAAATAAATTAAACAAATAAATATTTTTTAATTTTTTGTTTTAATTGTACACGGTTTTTTTAGTTTATAGCATTTTTTTTACGTGAAATACACAATATTTTTTAAAAGTAATTCCATAGTTAATTAAAATAGAAAATGAGATATACAGAATGAATGTAAACACAACTATTTCACAATATATAATACTCTTACCATTCAGATTGTGGACAGTAAAAAAATAGGGAATTGGAAAGTTCTTAAAAATATATATATATAATATATATATAAATAAAAATATCAATATATATATATATATATATATATATATATATATATATATTTTATATTTAAAGTTTGTTTGTTTTTTTTAATTATATTTAATTATATATGTTTTAAAAGTTAATAAAATTAAGAAATAAAATAAATTCAAAGAATAATTAAATTTTAAATTAAAAAAAAATTGTTTTAGAATTTTTTATTTTATTTAAAGCTTTATTTTATTAACTTTAATTATTTTTTCTTTAATATTTTTTTACCAATTTTGTATTTTTTAAATATATATATATATATTATAATTTTAAAAATAAAATAAATCTTAATATATTTATATTTTTATATATAATTTTTTCATAATGTATTGAGAAATAAATAAAACTAAAAATAATTAAATTTTAAATTTAAAGAAAAAAATCAAAAGCGACTATATATATATATTATAATTTCTTTTTATATTTTGAAGTCTAAAATTTTAATTAGACGTCATTTTTTAAAATAACTTTTATTAAAAGGTTCAAATGATTAAAATTTATTTTGGGAATTTAAAAAATTTTTGGAATTAGATAAAAAATTCATTCATGGAGGTGAAGAAAGAAAACCCCATGTTCTTCGCTGAACAAACATGAAACATGTGAGTGAGTCAGTAATGTATTACCAAGTCGTATGTGTACAGTAAAAGGACAGTCACACTGTAGTTGATTTGCTTTGTTTTCAAAAATTTTATTTTCTTAAAAAAAAAAAAACCATCCTGTGGTGGGAGAGAAAGAGAATATAGTTTCAAAATTGTTAAAAAATAATTTAAATAAAATGTAAAATTTATTTTACTATTTTTACTTATTTATTTATTTTCTATATTTTATATTAAATGAAATAAATTATACGTATTTTTAGTATAAGCACGGTGTTGGGTGGGAGAGAAAGAGAATATAGTTTCAAAATTGTTAAAAAATAATTTAAATAAAATGTAAAATTTATTTTACTATTTTTACTTATTTTTTTTTCTATATTTTATATTAAATGAATTAAATTATACGTATTTTTAGTATAAGCACGGTGTTGGATGTGACGGGTCAAGTAGGTGGATGGAGCAGAGTCCCTTAATGGTTTCATCTGCACCTAAATAATGTGTGAGCAAGTGGGGGCAAGAAACTGACACCATCCATTGTTTGTTACTGCACCAGAATATTGTGGGCATAACGCGTGAATGTGTGTGTGAGGACTGAGTCTATATAAGGCTCCCCCAACTCTTGACCTCCATCGCCGCCACCAGCCACCATCCGCTACCATATATACCTTTACCACAAACACTGTTCAATGTCTTCATCGATAGTCATGGCAATTACACAGCCTAGAGTTTCATCTTTTACATCCTCATTTGCTTATCGCAGTTCGCAACCATTCATGAATCAACTGCGCAACCTATCCTGCAAAACATCAACACCAACAACAGTCATGCAATTATCCATCAACTCCATCGCTCTCTCTCAAAAGGTTTCCATCTCTCTACACTCTCTTCTTCTCAACAACCTTGATTGATTCGGTAGATATCAAATTAGGAATTATTTTTGTTTATACAGGTTCCCTTTTATCTTATTTAGTTTGTGAAGAAGAATTACGTTCTTACATTTTTTTTTTACGAAGAAGGGGCTTTGTTAGGTTATTTGAGGTGAAATGAGGAGAGGTTAATTATCTTCTGTATAAATAAATAATCTCATTCTGTAAATAGCTTTTAGTAATAGTTTTATTCTATATTTGAAAATTGATTATATCAATCTTCATGAAAAAGAACTTTATTTTATATATTGTTAATTTTGTAAATAAAGATTCTAAAATAAGCAAGTTATTGAAAAGTTAACTGTATTCTAAAAATAGGAGAAATTTATAATAGATAAATATTTTTAAAATATGTCCAAAAAAATATCCCTGCATACCAAATATAGAAAATGATTGTATTCATGAAAGAAACAAAGATGTTAAAGTCATTAATAAATGAGCGGTACATTATTTCATTCATCTTTTAAGTTTATATTTGTATTTTAATACATAAACGTTTAACTTATTCATAAAAAAAGGAGGTGAGATTGAAGATTGTCATAATTTTATTATCTTTTAAAATTAATTTAAAAGAAATTCTCTTATGCTATTTAAGTATATTTAACTTAGAATTTTAATTTAAAATTTAAAAAACTTATTTTATGCTAGAAATAACAAAAGAGAATAGTCTACTAGTTTTTTTTTGTAATTATTTATGTTATATAATATATGTATATTAAAAATATATTTAATTAGATAAATACTTTGCAAATATTTTAACTAATAAATTAATATTTTTAAACAGGTAAATTAATTAAATTGTTACTTATATCTGTTAAATTTTCAATTACAACTAATAAAAAAGTAATTTGTAAATATTCATGATATATATTGTAGCGCTACTACATACCATATAAAAACTATAATTCTTTAAATAATAAGTTTTTATTTTAATTTTAATAAATTAATAAAAAAACGTACCACCTTAGCATCCTATCATGTGGCTCCCCCAATTATTGCTTGAAAAACAGGTTCAACCACAGAATTATTCTTTCCAAATGAATTTGGGTCTATATGGTCATATGATTTCAAGCCATGAATCTTGAGTATATTTGAAACTGCCTTATTCAAAATCAGGTACGGGTCTTATCAAATATTTTGGAATTTTCAAAATTTAAGTTGAATTATTTCTTTTATTGAAAAGTGTAGGTTGGTTTTTTAGATTTTTTTTTAGTTTCACTTAGATTTTGATTTTTTTAAAGTTGATATAATTTAATTTTTTTGTTAGATTTCTTAAGATGGAGAAATTTTTTTATTTATTAAAATTGACATTTGAATTATGTAAATTAGACTAAAAAAGTAAACTATTTCTATTTATAAATTTAATTTTAATGAAAATTTTTAATCTAGTTTAAGAAATTTAACGAAAAAAATCAAATTGTATATTTTTTTTCAAAAATTAGGATCAAAGTGGGATTAGAAAAAATTGAAGGATCAACTTGATATTTTTAAATGAAAATAAAAATCAAAAGAGTAATGCCAAAACTTTTATACTAGTAAAAATATTTTATTTACCTTTTTTATGATAATAAAAAATAATAAATTTATAAAAATTATTATTATTATTATTATAATTACAAAATTAAATAATTTTCATAATTTTACTATAACCAAATTTTATTTATAATGATTAAATGTTAAAAAATAATCAAATAAAAAAATGGTTAAATTAAACAAATGATCACTTCAAAGATAATATTAATAAAATAATTATTTTTATTTGAAAAGTAAGATTGAAAAATAAATGTTGGCAAAAGAAAGACTATTCTTTATATATAGATATAGATATATAATTTTTTTTTAAATATCAAATATTAATATATTTAAAATATATTTAAAATTATATAAATATAAGAAAGAATTAGGAACCGTGGTCCTTTATCACTATAAAGGTCCGTCACTGTTTAAAACCATATCCAACACAAATTGAAATGATAATAGCTTTTAAGATATATTCACATCGAAAGACTTATTAAATTTTGTAATAAAGAATTCGGTCCTAAAAATTTTAGCATAAATCAGGAACAATTATAAATTATAAATTTTTGTTTAAGCTAATTAAATTGTCTTGATTAAAACCCAGTCGCTCATTTAAGTCAACCTCCACGGAAGAACGTTGGATGACTATCAAAGAATTTGTATTAAGAATAATTTTGAATAATTTTGGATAAGCCTAAATACTTTTTTGAGGATTAGCCTAAAAATATCTTCGAAATTAAATTAAAACAAATCCAATCTTAGAAAATTGTACAAATCACGTCAGTCGTAGGTTTAAGAGATCTCATAAAGTGATGACACACTCGTTATTAATTTATATTTTTTTGTTAACTAATCGTACTTTAACCTATTATTTTAAAGTGTAAATAATTACCTTAAACAAGCGTAGAAGTCTTAGGATAATGATTACCAAAGAAAAGTGAGAAGAAACACTTTATACATATTTAATATTATTAACTTTATTTTATTTTTGTTATCACATCATGTGAATCCACCTAATCTCTACTAAAATATGGTATATATATATATATATATATATCCATCAGTTATATTATATTGCTCTGTGAAAAGGTTACATACTTTCGTCATTCCATTGATTTTCATGACGTGTTCCTTTTCTTGAAGCTGCTTCACATGTAAAGAGTGGTAAACAGAGTCAGGATGTTGTACACATGAGAAAAAGTTGTTGTCCCTGGATATCCTCTCACTTACTTTTTTATTAGCAAAAACATATTGATGGTGTCATCATGTCATGGTTCTAATCAAACAAAATTCTACCAAAATCATTTGGCATATAAAATGATCCTTAATTTATCCATGTTGTAACTGTAAACATTTGCATTGTTTGTAGTTTTTTTCCCCTTTTTAGTTTTTATTTAACAAGATCACTTTGTTCCAGTGCGTTTTTTTTCCATTTTCTTTCATTGAATTTCCACATATTGGTGGTAACATAACAGGTACCTACTCAAACTATTCCTACGATAACAAGTTTGGAGCAACTAAAAATAAAAAGCCAAGAGGTATTACTAGACTCAAGTGATTCATTGAGAACATTGAAGTTGATTGACACCATCCAAAGGCTAGGAATTGAGCACCATTTCGAAGAAGAGATCAACTTTCAACTTGGAAGAGTGGGAGATTGTAACAATGCCGAAGACCTCTCTGCCACAGCTCTTCAATTTCGCTTGCTAAGACATAATGGTTGGTCTACATCTTCAGGTACACTTAAACGAACATTATATTAGACAACAGGATAACAGTTTCGTGATTCACATTAAGTGTTTGTTTCTTTTTTAAAGCATGAGAAAATTCAAGTATATTCACTTTGTTTTTGTCTTCCATGAAAGATATCCCCATGGATTATATTGTCATTTTGCCTTTGGATCAATACTTAGCTACCTTAATTAACGTTGTTACACAAACATAATAATTTGATTATGTATTGGTTATTGGATATAGATGTTTTCAATAAATTTTTGGACAAGAGTGGAAATTTCAAGGAATCAGTCACCAGAGATGTTTGGGGCATGTTGAGTTTGTATGAGGCATCATATTTAGGTGCAAAAGAGGAAGAAGTACTACAATATGCCATGGAGTTCTCAAGTGCTCATCTACACCAGTCACTACCACACCTAAGTCCTGAAGAAGGAAGAGTAGTTGTCGAAGCCTTAAAACTTCCAAGACACCAAAGAATGAGAAGATTGGAAGCAAAAAATTACATGGTGCAATATAGCAAAGAAAGTAGCCAAATTCCTTCTCTTCTAGAATTGGCAAGGCTAGACTATGACATGGTTCAGTCAATGCACCAGAAAGAATTAGCAGAGATCTCAAGGTACTTTTGCGTTCCACCCATTGATAATAAAAAATAATTGAATCATGAATGAGGTTAGTTTGAGTCTAGTCGAAAAATGACCTTAAAAGAAATATATTTAACAAAAGGGTGTATGTCCAATCCATGTCAATGGCTTGTTTGATTTCTATTCTCCAAAGTAGTTTCTGAATAGATTTCTGCAAAACCAGCTCAAATCATGTCACCATATGCAACTCTATGTTTGATGACCCGCAAACATGAGTTAAAACTACAAAAGAATAAGAAAACATCCCCAATTATTTTTAATTTTGAAACATGTATGTTAAAAGTATTTTTTGTGAAAGTAAGAAATTTTAGATGAAAATTGGTCGTCTAGCTGAATGTTGAATTTTTCTCAGTTTTACTCTTACCATTTTCAATTTTTTTATGATCTGAAACATCAGAGTGTTTCCTTGATTTGATTAGGTGGTGGAAAGACTTGGGACTTATCGAAAGACTCGGTTTTGGAAGAGATGGACCAAGAGAGTGCTTCCTATGGGCGTTGGGAGTTTTTCCAGAACCACGTCATTCAAATTGTCGTATTGAATTGGCAAAAGCCATTTGCATTTTGCAAGTTATAGATGATATGTTCGACACATACGGAACATTAGATGAACTTATTCTTTTCACCGAGGCAGTGCAAAGGTTTGAATCTAGAATTTCTTCGAATTACACTCAACTAGCCAAATTAAGAATCAAAATGTGAAACTATCGTTGTTTGCAGGTGGGATCTTGATGCAATGGAGAAACTACCTGAATATATGAAGATATGTTACATGGCCTTGTATAACACCACCCATGAGATTGCATATAGAATTCAGAGGGATCATGGGCAAACCGTTGTTGCTTGCTTGAAAAGAACAGTAAGATAATATCATCTTCCTTTTGAATTGTAACTGCTGAAACTATAGGTAAGAGTAGGAGATTAATGAGAGAATGGTGTTTAATTTTTGCAGTGGATAGACTTACTTGAAGCTTATCTAGTAGAAGCTAAATGGTTCAACAACAGATACGTTCCTGCTTTTGGGGAATATTTGGATAATGGGGTGATTTCTTCAGGATCATGCTTGGCCTTAGTACATGCAACTGTCCTCATTGGGGAAAACCTCTCAAGAGAAACCATTTCCATGATGACTCCATATCCAAGACTCTTCACTTGTTCTGGAGAAATTCTTAGGCTTTGGGATGACTTAGGAACCTCAAAGGTATCTCACTCTATATTGGTACATTTACATACACATTCTAATTCACTTGCTGACAAAATTGTTCTGGTTCCTAAACATCCTAATTGTAATTATCCTAAATATTTATAATTAGATTGCTTTTATGTTGGAATATGAAACTGGACAATGGGATGAGAAGTTGATGATGTTTCATTTTCAGGAGGAACAAGAAAGAGGTGATAATGCATGTAGCATACAATGTCTCATGAAAGAAAATGATGTTTTAGATGAAACTTTTGCTAGAAAAGATATAAGGAAACTGCTGGGAAACTTATGGCCTGAGCTAAATGGTCTTGCTATGGCCACAACCACTCTACCTTCTGCTGTTACGAAAGCTTCTTTCGACATGGCTAGAACTTCTCAGTTTATTTATCAACATGGCGATGATCAAAGGATGCCTACAGTTGATGATCTAGTACAAGCATTGTTGTTTACACCTTCTGACAAATACAGGGAAGAAAGTGATATCATTTGTGTTGTATGATTGTGTTAACCACTGTTGCTGATTTTTCATTATCTTTGTTAGTTTAGCTTTAGTATAGTTAGATTATCACCTTTACTCCCTTGTATGTTATAGGCAGTTCTTCTTTGTAACATAACACTGTAATTTTCTAAGAAGAACGGTCCTAGAGCTTTCCAACTTCAAAGACAACTCATGTGTCTACAACATCGAAATGATGTGAGCACATATTATACCAAGCTGAAATCTGTTTGGGAGGAGTTATCGCGATACAAACCTTGGCTTTTTTTTACCATTCTCGGTTGGAAATTACAATGTAGGTTACATTTTTAAAAAGTTACCGAAATGGATCAAATCATGCAGCGATAACACGACTTCATTTCCATTATGAACCGTAGTCCTGAGAGATGGATGATGACTTCAAAATAAGATGTAAAGTCGTGGGATGGTCACACATTTCATCTTTACTTTTATTTATTTTTTTCTTTTTTTTTTTTGAAAGTTGTACAACATTAATTAATACGACTTCATCTCTTTTTCTTTTTCTTATTTTCTATTAAATTTTGTTTACTTCACACAAACATATTCTGTTTTACTATTTTTTTAACTAGTAATTAAAATTTAAATCATAAAATATTATCACATTTTTAAAATAATATTAGTAGTTTCTAATTTTTATTTATTAATCAAAATATTAAAAAAAATTAAATTATCAATTATTTTTTAGTAATTTAAGTAATGCATTAAAAATAATATTTTTAATTTCTTTTACTCATTAAAATTTGTTCTTTCTTTTTCTTTAATTTTATGTGTATCTCAATTTTTAAATTTTAATTTATTAATTAAAAATGAACATAAAATTTAAATATTTTTAATATTTGTGTTTATTTTTTAATTTTAAATCTTTAAATTGTAATACATATGTTTATTTTTTAATTAAAATTTAAATCTTTAAATTTTAATACTTATGTTTATTTTTTAATTAAAATTTAATTTAAATTTTAATACTTTTTTTATTTTTTAATTAAAATTTAAATCTTTAAATTTTAATTCTTATGTTTATTTTTTAATTAAAATTTAAATCTTTAAATTTTAATATTGATGCTTATTTTTTAATTTATAAATTAAAATTTAAATATTGACATATGCATAAAGTTAAAGAAAAAGGAACAACAAATTTTAATGAGTAAAAGAAATTAAAAATTATTTTTAATGAATTAATTAAATTACTAAAAGATAACTGATAATATAAATATTTTTAATATTTTGGTTAATAAATAAAAATGAAAAATTTCTAATAGTATTTTAAAAGTATATGATAATAATTTATTATTTTAATTTTAATGTATTAATTAAAAAAATAAAATTTGTTTATATGAAGTAAAAAACATCTTTTTAATATAAATTAAAAAAAAAGGACAAATGAAGTCATATGTCATACGATTTTGGTAAAAAGGATAAAAAAAATCTTAAAAGTAAATATGAAGATATGTAATAACCTCAACTCTACGTTTAAAGCATAATGATATTTTAATTTATTTTAAATTTTTCACTTTAATTATTTTTAGATTATCACATCATATCATTAATAAAAATAAAAATAAATAAGTAGAAGATAATTTAAATAACAAATTAAAAATAAATAAAAGAAATGTAGATGAAAATATTATTATCTTATTCTAAAATCATCCCACTGACTTTACTTTTCAGCCATCTCTCACGATTTCGGTCCGCAACCATAATAAAGTTGTCTCGTCGTTGCACGACCTACTCAGACGATATTTTAAAAGTCCAACCCACATTAGTAATTTCCCAACTTTATTAATTCAGAATGGTAAAAAACCACGAACCTTCATTTTCTTGCATGTGTGGTGGTCTACAAGAACTTCAAGATTTGAACGAATTTGAGTATGTTAGACTTAAAATGGTGATTTAGTTCTAGTTTTGATCAAGTTTTTTCATTTTGGTTTTATCTTTAAAATTATTATTAATTCAGACGATATTTTAAAAGTCCAACCCACATTAGTAATTTCCCAACTTTATTAATTCAGAATGGTAAAAAATCACGAACCTTCATTTTCTTGCATGTGTGGTGGTCTACAAGAACTTCAAGATTTGAACGAATTTGAGTATGTTAGACTTAAAATGGTGATTTAATTTGGTTTTATTTTCGTTAATTTCATTCAATTAAATTATTATGTTTAACTCTGTCTAAATAGTTAATAGAATAGTGACCAATGTGATTGGTTTATGTGACGTGGAGTACTGTTCAATGACATATATGTTATTTTCCTGTGTTGTCCTTTTAAGTCTACATAAACGAACCATACTGGTCATTGTTTCGTTTATTATTTAGACGGAGTTAAAAAATGATTTCATTAAATGAAATTAACAAAAGATATGACCAAATTAAAAATAATTTTAAAAGTATGACATTGCCTAATTCAACAATGGTTAAAATAGAAAGTAGAGATAGTGATAAACTACACAATTACATTCATTTACACAACATTTTCTTCGTACCATCATTTCATTTTATTCTACTTTCACTACTTAAGTTTATTAATGTAAATCATTTTCTATACATAATGATAACTTTGTTTTGAATAAACAATTTTACTTTTAGTTCTTGTAATCTTGTTTCATATAATGTTTTAAACAATTAGGCTATGTTCCTCCCACTATTTACAATTTTGTCTTTTTGTTGGTTTTAATTTTCATTGTGACACTTATCAAATATGTCAAATAAAATAGATTTTTACCTTAATTTTCTTATTAAAAAGTAAGTTTGATTATGCTGTCATCAAAGCAAAATTTCTATTAAAACCCGATTTAATAAGGGTGTGTTCTTTTGTGTGAATGAATTTGAGAGAGAGTTAGTGAGATATTTGATTGACGTGATAGATAAAATAAATTGTAAAAATAGATAGAATTAAAAAGTTACCAAAATATCCTTGATGAAAAAAGAGAATGATTTTGTAATTTGATATTATGAAAATAATTACAAATAATTAATATGAATTAAGAAAATATTAAAATTATATGAATTTTTAAAATAAAAAAAATTAAATTTTTATGGATTTGAAAAAATTTATACAATTAAATTTAAAAACAAGTTATACAAAAATTAATAATAGTAATTATTATATATATATATATATATATATTATTTTTAATAATATTTTAATTAATATTAATTATTCTACATATTTATATATAATAATTATTATTATTAATTATTATACTTAAAAATAATAATTATTTTATATATTAATTGTGATATACTAATATATTAATTATTATATTTTTGACAATATTTTAATTATTATATTTATATATATATATATATATATATATATATATTAATGATAATAATTATTATTATTATATATATAAATATATTATTATTTATTATATATAATAAATTATAATAATAAATAATAATATATTTATATATATAATAATTAATAATATGTTCATATATATATATATATATATTAATTAATAATATGTATAATAATTATTTAAAAAATATGATAGTTCACATAAATAATTTAGTATATGTAGGGATATATTTGTAAAACAATATGTATCTGCTCAAATCTCTACTTAGAGAGATGCAATTAAAATGTTATTTTCTGAATCCTCTCCTTCATTCTCTTTCAAAATGATGCATGTGAACATGATTTTATTCATAAATCCATCACAGCGAATCTATGATAATAGTAGCATCAGCAGAAGCGAACACAGGTCAAGAGTGTTAAAACTTTCAGACCTAATAATGTTGAGCAACTTGTCTTCATTAATTTGTTCTCTAAAAATGTGTCATTTATCAATATTATTATGTTGAAGTGTTGAACGACAATAATAAAGTAGTGTTGTGCATATTTTTAATTTTGTTAAGGCCTTATTGTTTCATTCTAATGTTCCTTTGAAATTGTGGGGTGGATGTGTTGAAATTGTTGTGTTTTTTATGAATAAAACTCTTAGTTTAATTGTAAACTCCAAATCTCCTTTTGAAATATAAAATATAAATCAGATTATTATTTGTTTAATAAAGGTAATAGTTAATTAAGATTTTATTGGTATCTTAGTTTATGCGAGGACATTATCATTGTTGGGCCAAACGATTATGCTATTTCACACACAAAAAACTCTTATTCATCAACCTTTCAGGTTAAAAGAACTTAAAGATCTACCACCAAATTAGCTGATCCTGCTCAATTCCAAAGGCTTATGAGAAGCCTTTTATACTTAACTACATCCAGAATTGACATATATTGTGCACAAACACAGTCAATTTATTATCTTTGTTAGTTTAATTTTGTTCTAGTTAGGTTCGCACGTTTTCTGCCTTATATATTTTAGGGAAACCTTTTTTTTCTTAAAGCAAAACACTCTATATTTGTTTTTCTAATCATTCGATAAATCCTTGTGTTTTTTTCCTCTTTATGTCTCTGATTCTAAGATCAATAATTCAATTTTAAAAATCTTAAGATATTTCTTTAGTGGTGTGTATATCAACTAAAATAAATTAACTAAGTTGTACAGTGTTGGTATAAAGTTTAATCTGAAAATGATTTCAAATAATATTTTTTATTTACCAAGATATTAAAATTGGTTCAAGTAAAAATTTATGGGGACCAATTGGTTTGGGCCGAGTCTGTCGATCTGTGCATAGGCCCATTATATTTTAAACAATGACAGCGTAAAGGTAAAGAAATTTGATGGGCTTCATTCTAAAATTTGATGGGTGGAGGCCCAATACATTTTAAACAAAGAACTTCTCCTTACACCTCCAAAGATTTCTCCTGCACCTTCAAGGATTAACTATGCTGACCATTTTAACCCCTCTGACTCAGGTAAGTAAAAGTAATTAAGATAATTGCTGTGTTTGGTGCAATGGTGCTTCTATTTGGTGTGATCCTGCATCTCGTGAAGTCACTTTCACTCTCTGTTTGCATTTTCCTTTCTCAAAAGCTCAACGAAAATTTCGTTTCTCTACTGTGTTTTAAATCATTTTTCAGTTTATTCTTTTGGTTGGATAATTCCATTAAGGTTTATCAAAAGTTTATTCCGTTTTCCATTTCTATCACTTGCATAAGTTCAATAAGTTTTATCGGCAAATGTATGTAAATTATTGTTTCATGTTCATTATACATTTTATACATGCGGCTAATATTTGAGATGTATCCATTTTATACATTAAGCTTTTTGTATATATCGATGCATGGTTATGGATTCATGATGTTTGTTTGTAAATGATACCAAGATGTTAGTTAATGAGACAAAAAAAAATCTCAAAAAACATATATCGAATATGCACATCCGGTTGTGGCAAAAAAACGGATTTCAAAAACCAATTCACGAATTTCATGGATTTTGACATACGGTTCTACTAAAAAACAAATTTGGATGTCCGTTTGATGCCTGTTACAGGTTTCGACATTTGTAATGATGCAGGAAACCTTTTTTCACCTTTTAAAGCTGACGTTATTTATACTTTTTTTGTAATTCATCGTATATTTCTTTTATTTATATAATTTTTGTTTTAATTTTTTATCAATTTCATAATTTGTTACGTCTTTAAATTTTATTTCTGATTTTTTTTAATTTGGTTTTAATAAATATGTAAACATAAAATAAAATTAAAAAACACAAGTTAAACATAATAATTAAATATACAATTTAAAAAACTAGAAGTAAGAAGAAAAAAACATAAATATAAATATTAAATAATTTAAAATACAATAAAAAAAACTTGTAATAATAAAGTAAGAACCGAACCGGATTTCGAAATCTGTTCATTATAAAAACAAATTTTGCATCTTAAGTGAATTTGGACATTCGATAACGAAATGGACGAATTTGGAAAATGCGGTAAACATAAGTATCAGAAGTAAAAATCCGGTACCTAAATCAAACAGATTTGAAATTTGCAAATCGTGTTTCGAAAACAAGTTTGTCTGGAAAACGAATTTCAAAAATGGTAACTAGATTTCAAAATTTAATTACTTTTAAAAACGAATTTCAAAAAACGTGATTTTAATGAAAAATATTATAGTCTTTATCTTCTAAAATCACTCAACTAATTAAGAAATAATAACAACACAAAAAATACAAGAATATAATATGAAAATTCTAAAACTAGAGAAAAATAATAACTATTGTTTAAATACACTAAAGAATAACAATATGTGAAAATTTGTAACTCATAGATAACTCTCTCATGTCATTTTTTATTCTTTTTGATCTACAATACATTTACATTCTTCAAAATAAGAATTTAACTAAAACTTCACTCTCTACTATAAAAGTTAAAAAAAAAAGTTTAGAGTTTCTTTGACTTAAGACAAGAAACACAGTGAACTTAGAATCTACTATATAAATATCACTACTCACTTCTTTATTTATCTTAGATAATATGAAAGTTTTTAAAATGTATTATTTTTGTCAGCCAAACATGAAAATGATATATTCAAAGAATTTGATTACAAGTGTCATAGTAAAAAAATAACTTTAGATAATTGAGAATTTATTTGAACTGAAATTTAAATTAATATTGTATTTAAAAATTATATTTCAATCCATAACAAATATTTCAAGACTACAAAACTTTAAAAAGATATTTAAGATATAATGATTAAGTCAAGCAAGACTCGTGTCTTAATAAAAATAATAAAATGGTATGACTCTTAATAATGTTTAATGGTTTTCTTTATTAAAAACAATAAAAAAAATAAATTTCCATTCAAATTAAAGATTCATATTCACAATAAAGTATGGTTATGTTATCATATGAAAAGTTTTTTTTTTTTTATTAAAATGATGGTTTACAAATTATGATATCAAAATTGACGGTAATAATTTTTTTCCAAGAATGGTGAGCATAATACTTTGAATTTTTATGTGATAATATAATTCCTAGTTTGAATGACCACAAATATTCCTTCATAGCATACATTACCACTTTACTTAAAATGTAAAGTCTTGAAAATGATGATATGTAACACAAACATTTAAGTTGATGAAAAAAGTAGGTCGAATACATTTGAAAAATGTAAATTGTAATAGAGACATCTAGATTGATGTACCTAAAGTAGTTGCTACACTCACCAAACGTCTTTATCAATTGTCAAATATATTTTAAAAAGGTTAAGCACCTTGTCATCAAAAAAGAAAACTTGCTTAACCTAAAAATTCTAAAAACAACAGCTTCCTGCCCTGGAAAATTATATATATATAAGTTTAAATAATATTGTGAGTAATTTGTTAAAAAAATATATGTATTATTTGATGAAAATAATTAAATGTAATTGTCCATAAGGGAAATTGATAAATTGAATAAATTATGAAGTTAGATAATTGTAAAGTGTGAGTAGTGAAAATTATAATTGAATAAAAATTTGTGTGATTATTTAAATAAATTGTTTTGGTTTATGCAATTAATGTTAAATAAACACTCAGTTTTTCATTTACATGCAGCGAGGAGAATCCATTTTACACTCACTTATGACCACTGAGAACCACGTTATTATAATCATATTTAACACTAAAATTAGTAAAGTAAAAATTGTAAATATTACAACTTTATACAAAAATTTAAGAAATATATCTCTAAAAAAGGAACGTGTAAATCTTTTTAACCTTAAATAAAATCTACTATTTTTAAATTGATATTCTCATGCGGTGGTGTAACAGCACAATGTGGATTCCCAACAAACACAGTGCACAGATCTCAAGAAATAAAAATGTAGTAGCATGATAAGATGAAGAGGGAATTGATGAAAGAATATAAAAAAGATGAATTGGTCCCTTTATATTATTGCTCTTTCCACTCTCCAGCTGGAAATGCTGTCACAAAAGCAAAAAGGACAACAAACCAAAGCACATATCCCACTCCCACTGCAATTTTAAAACCACTCATCAATCAAGGAATGTTGTTACACTAATCTCTTTTTGGTAACTCACACCAATCTTATTATACACATTATTGTTTAATATATATGTTTGATTAAAAAATTGCAAACTCATTCTATCCCATACAAATCCATGTCAAAAAAATGAAAATACTTTCTAACTCGCTCTTTCTTCTACTCTTTAACTTGCTGTTGGTTAATTTCGGTAAATTCTTTTAAAATCCAACTCAATGTACCGCTTGTATGAGTGTCAAATTTTATTGAAATTTGCAAATTTTGAAATGTGTAATTTGATACAATTTTGTAGATGAACTCATTGTTTCTGAAAAAGCAATAACATCAAACACGAGAAAGTATATTCACGATTTTTCAGCATAATGTACAAAATTAAGTTTATAAAATAGTATCATGAATAAGTTTAAGGATTTAGAAAAAGAAAAGTGGCATAAATAAAAAAATTTGTTGGAACCCCTCCATGTTTGAAGGGATGGGGGACCCAACCGTAGAAGGGGAAAGCACGAGAATTTTATGCTCGTACAGCCGGTGACAACTGTTGAATTAAGACCCTCCAGCTGGAATTGTCCACGTGGCGATACTCTATTGGCGGAGATCTGGCATCATTCTTTTTAGAAGCAGTGGTACTACACACTCACTGCGAACAGCTTTTGCCAGCTATCACTGCCACAGTAACGGCTATATTTTTTAATCTCGCATCAATCTATGTTTTGTAATTTTTGTTCATTCCTTGGAATTTGAAACCCCGAACGTGGCACGTGACATGGCACCGTTACGTGGAATGAATGAAAGAATGAATGAAAGAGTGAGTGAGTGAGTGAGTGAGCTGGGCTATAAATAACACTTAACACCCACAGGCCTCTCTCGTGAGCCCTCACGGAGAAAGCATTTTGAGTAGAGAACCAGAAGAAGCTTCACTTCAGTCTGTTCATTTCTCAGTTTCATAGAATCTGACCCTTCTTTTGTTATTTTCTTTCGTCTTCGTTGCAATGTCCAAGATGTTGGGACTTTTTGTTGGTCTTTTGTTGCTGGGTTTGGCTGCTTCTGTCAAGTTTGATGAACTCTTCCAACCCGGTTGGGCCATGGACCATTTCATCCATGAAGGAGAACTCCTCAAACTCAAACTTGATAACTATTCTGGTAATTAACCCAACTCTCACACTTTCTTCAATCTTCTTGCTATAAACCTGTCACATTTGCGTACTGTTCTTCCCTTTCAATAATTTCTAGTTAGATCTGGTTTTAATAGACACTTGAAAAAGCCCTGCAATATTTAACATGTAAGTTTTGGGACATTGCAGGTGCTGGATTTGGATCCAAGAGCAAGTACATGTTTGGGAAAGTGGCCATCCAGCTCAAGCTTGTGGAGGGTGACTCTGCCGGAACTGTTACTGCATTTTATGTAAGGGAAATTTTATCACCTAAAAGTGCAACATTTAATTTTTTTTTTAATCCGCAGTTCAATTCCACGTTCTGTTCAATGCATTGAGCGTTTCTCTAGTGCTGACAGACAACTTTAAATATGCGTCATGGATAGTAACAATCGATCACAAGAGCCATTACTGTCATCTACCTAATTCATTTCATCTCGTGAATATGCATACTTCTAATTTATTCTTGCATTTATTTTTGTCCCTGTCACTGTCGCTGTCTCCATTTCGAGCCTCGATCTAATACTTTTATTAGTGTAACTTTATACTCCCACTATCTTATTATAAAATATGTTATATGCGTAAGTGTAAACATGATAAATATCTTTTACAAAGTTTACATTTTTATGACCTTGATCAACCTAATAGTCGTGCATTGACCATTATGCAGATGTCATCAGACGGTCCAACTCACAACGAGTTTGATTTCGAGTTTCTGGGCAACACCAGTGGGGAACCTTACTCGGTGCAAACCAACGTGTACGTGAACGGTGTTGGTAACAGGGAGCAGAGACTCAACCTCTGGTTCGACCCCACCAAGGACTTCCACACCTACTCCATTTTCTGGAACCAGCGCCAAGTTGTGTGAGTATTATATAAACACCATCATTCCATTCCAGTTAATTATCGAAGGCATTCACAAGTTAATAGATAGAGTCTTTACATAACCCGAAAAGCTGCGAAGAAAACACGAAAATGCATGCTTTTGTCAGTTGAGCTTGTGCTATCAAAGCGTGATTGTGTTCCCGTTGGGTCCCATCACAATTTATAGAAACAAACTCATGGTAAAAGCCAAAGCAGAAGGAATCTTACACAGGTCATTGTCCATGAGTAGTTTAAAAATTGAAACAGTTAAAAGAAAGACTTGATTTTGCATAGCTCCGTGTAGATAAATATATAAAAAAGTAGTGACATTGGGAAATGTGTGTTGTGAATGTTTAGATTCGAAGTGGATGGGACGCCAATAAGGGTGCATACAAATCTGGAACACAAGGGAATTCCGTTCCCAAAGGACCAAGCCATGGGTGTATACAGTTCAATATGGAACGCAGATGACTGGGCCACACAGGGTGGTCGCGTGAAGACAGATTGGAGCCACGCACCGTTCTTTGCGACCTACAAGGACTTTGAAATCGACGCCTGTGAGTGTCCGGTGCCGGTGACGTCAGCTGGTTCTGCCAACAAATGTAACAGCAGTGAGGATAAGAAGTATTGGTGGGACGAACCCACAATGTCGGAACTGAACCTGCATCAGAGCCACCAGCTTATGTGGGTTAGGGCTAACCATATGGTCTATGACTACTGCACCGACACTGCTAGGTTCCCGGTCACACCTGCTGAGTGTCTCCATCATCGTCACCACTGAACACAACAAACTCAAACCCTGTTAACATGTCCTTCATGTTTAACTATGTAATATATTTTCTGTAGCCTTGTCTTATCTTAATTCTTTTCTTTCGTTGCATGTTTGTGCAATCCATTTTTTTTTTATTAACACGTTCTTCAGTTTATTCTTCATTAGTTTATTTGGACGAAGAGGGTGTGTCGGATATTATTGGGTTAAAAATAATAACATATAAGAATTAATTTATTATTAAAAAAAATATTTCACTAATTTTATTTTCAAAAAAACGCTAAGGTTGAAATTACTTAAATTCTAAACTTACAAGAATCAGTTTCCCATTGAGCTAGATTACGGAGATGCAGTTAATATAACGTTTCAGATTTAATTTTAATAATTAATTTTAGAAAACCGTCTTTTGAACGTTAGTTATGCAAAGATCTGTTATCATTATACACTTTCATGTCTTAATTGAGACAAATATTGCTTATGGTTTTAGGTAGGTACCTGCCCTCATAATTACCCGAGGCATGTCCAAACTTCACAAAGGAACACGTGAAAAATATGCTGCTAACTGGAATTAAAGTGTTTCGCCACAACAGTAATGCTCGATGACATCGCTTAGGTTATGTTTCCGAGAGTGCTTTTTACAAAACTTTTGATGAGGAAATATAAAAAATGTTATTGTATCACAAAATAAAATTAATTTCTATAAGTTATAAAAATATGTAAAATATAAAGAAGTCAGTTTTAAGATGTTTTTCATATTTTTCTTCAGTAGACCCTAGAGAAGCTAGTTCAATTAGTTCTGAACAAAAAAAAAAAAATACAGAGAATAGACAATTCGTAAAAAATAAAGAGAGATATGTTTAGCGGTAAGGAAGTGGGAGGAGAAAGAAATATAAAGATTGAAAGTTTATTTTCATTTTATTTTTCTTTTATTTTAACTTAATTATCTTTTCTTTAATGTTTACTTAAATACTTTTACTTTTAATTTCACACATGTTTCTATTATTTTATTTTTACCAAATGGAGTCGCGTGCACATTAAGGGCCCTGGTGTGTGGGCCATTATGGGCCACCATAAATGAGTGGTGATACAATTGATGTTCTCTCTTTTTGAGCCCAATGATTTAGTTGAGGGCCCTGTTTTCATTAACTAAAGGAAGATACAGAAACAATGGAGGAAAGGATTGAAGTGCTAAAACTGACATAGAAATGGAAGTATGCAAATTCAAAGAACAACCAAATATATTTTTTTATCACATTTCCCTCCTTTGTTCTTTTCCCATTTTCAAAAAGTGCCCTCTAATAACTTACTTTACTTTACCACTCAACACTCCTTTAAAAAAATACTTATAATTATAATTGTTATACATACAAAGCTATTGTCTTTACAAAAATAAGGTGGATGTTTTTTTATCAACGGTAAAATTAGATTAATTAAAATTTAAAGCAGATAATATATGAACTTTCTAGTCCAACTCTTTTAAATGGTAATTTTAGATAATTATATTTTGTTTTTCGAATTTGTTTAAATTTGCATCATCATCCAACCCTTACGAAGTGTTTATTGTTGTAAGCTATTGATAAATGAAAATGAATTTTAGTTTTTTTTTTAATTAATGAATGTTTTAAAGTTAATATCAGTTAAAGTATATTTATGTAGTTAATAAAAATTTTAAATTATTATATATATATATATATATATATATATATATATATATATATATATATTTTTTTTTAGACATGTAAACATGTTCTATATAAAATTTTTTTAATTTTAATTCTAACAAATATGATCCTTTTATTCATTTGAATTATCTGATTGGTAGGATTGTATAGAATTTTAAGATGAGAAAAAAATCACATATTTCATACGTGTCAATTATTAAAAAATAAATTAATATTATCGACAGTCAAAATATATTATTTAAAATTTATCGATAAATAAGAATTATCGACAATAAAAAATTTATTATTAAATTCTTGTTGGTAAATTTATATCGACATAAATATTGTTTCATTGATAATTAATGAAAAAATTTGTCGGTAATTACTGACTGAAAAATCAATTGATAATTACCGACAGAAAAAATTGTCCATAACTATCGACGAAATTTTTTTTGGTAAAATTCGTTAGTAATTACTTGTCGAAAAATTAGTCAATAAATAATGCGACCAGGTTCATCCTTCCTCCTCCTCCCTCCTCCTTTTTTGTTTGTTTATGTTTTTTGTTTTTGTTTTTATTTTCTTCCAAAATCTTTTCCAATCCATCTAGGTAGATCCATGTCGACACGACCACTGTTGTCGCCGCCACCTTCATTGCTACCACCATTGCCATCGTCTTTGGTTCCTCCTTTTCCTTCTCCTTCCCCACCTTTTTCTCTCGGTCTTTCATCTTTGTACCTCCTTTTCTGTTTCTTGTCAACCAACATTGTCGGGTCATCATTAGGTCACCATTAAGTGTTTGTGTTTTTATCATAAATTTACTATAGATATAGCTAGTGCACTTCTTCTTTCTTGAAATGTTAGGACAAAGTCATAATCATTGCTTCTTTCTATGTACATGTCAACATCAGCCAAATTTATAAACAAATTACACGTGCACTGTTCAATATTATAGCACAACAACAACAAATGTCGTGTTTCACAGTACCTAACAAAAAAAATGTTTATTTAATACGAAAATACAAAAAGAAGACTCAAATGGGAGAACTTTGAAACTAAGAACCCAATTAAGATTTCTTAACCAAAAAAAGGACTTTACATGTGATTAAACCTAATCTTTATGACACATATAACATTCTTTTTGATCATTTACATATATATTATTCTTCATCAAAAGTTTTTCAGGATTTATTTTTTATTCTTGTTTCAAAAATCATGAATTGAGGTCGTTTTGGAGATATGTTAATTTAGAATAATGTTTCGGTCGATATCAATATAAAAAATAAAAATAAAAATCAACAATTTTATTAAAATAACTTAAATCAATGCTAACAAATATACATGACCAATATCAATTGAAAATGATATCGAAATCAATATTTCCTTTTTGAAAATATCAATTTAAATTATATTGGATAATTTTGGCAAAAAATAACATCAATTAAAATTAATTTAAAAAAGACCAGTATTAATATTTTTCGAATTATTAACAATAAATTTTTATTTGATTAACTTCTTAATATTGTGGTAATTAAAATATTTTATTTAAAGAGAATCCTTAAATTTACTATATTAATTTTTCTTATCAAAATAAAATGTTTAAAATAAAACAATTTACATTAAATTGAATTTAAATGTATTGTATTTGAAACGTCTTAAAAATTATAAATTTTCTATATGAATTAAAATAATAATTATTTCTTGATAGGGTGCATGGGTTGGATTGGATAGGATTCGAATAAATTTATTATCCAATCGAATAAAAAGGTACGAGATTGTTTTGGATTAAGTTTATGTATTTTTTATGTTAAACTCAGACAAATCGATTCTCCTTCTAAGTGAGTTGAAATCAATTTTGTTAATTGGATAGATCTTTTTTAAAGTTATAATTTTTAAATATTAATTTAATTAAATAACACATTTTCCAAAAAAAGTAAATTAAAACTTTAATTAAGTTAATAAATCAAATCATAATAAATTTGTCCCATCTAATTCAAAATATAAAATAAAAAGTATAATACAATTTATTTACAATACAAATATAAGAGTCTCAAATATGTTAAACCCACAACCCACCTGTAGTCTGTAGAAAAATAAAATTAGTTTGATTTATATTAAATTTAACTTAATACTAATAAAATCTAACCTAATTTAATTAGATTAAATTTGGTGGGACTGGACGACGAATCCATTGAAGATCCTTGTGTTTGACTAAAATGTAAAATGGCAGAAAGAAAAAACAATTAAAATGTAAAATGAAAGATAAGCAAAAGAAAATAGTAACCTTAAAACAGTAACAGTGCAATTAAAGAGTGATGGAAGTAATATTAATTTTCTTTATGCCCACATTTATTATTGATTACCTTCTTTGTTTGTTAGCATATTCTTGAAAATGATGACCAAAGCGAAGCGGCTGGTGAACCCTAATTAGTTGTCGGTGTTTTTGGCAGAGCTCGTCTCTGTTTTCTTCGTCATCTCCCTTCCCCGACCAGAGATGCTCCCAACACTCTAAAGCTTTCGACTTTCCGACACCCTCTCAGGTTTTACCTCTTTTACTTTGTTTTTCTTGTTTTTCCCTTCTCAAAGGGCTTTTGTTTTCTTTGGTCTTCTTTTTTTTTGTTTTAGTTTGCTCCTTAGTTTTTCTTATTCACAATTGTAATGATGAACCGAGGAAGGGGACTGATCACTTGCTGGCATTTGCATTAAATATTGTTTGGATAATTTTCGTAGTAATTTTATTGGTGATGGTAGAGTTGGGTTAGTACAAACATGTGTAGATGGTGTGATGCTTGATGTGTTATTGAAGGGATTATGGAATGATTAGCATGTTAAATGGGGTTGTGTTTCAGTTTCTCATCGGAGATAGGTTACAATTTGAGCTACAGCGAGTGAGCACTTGAATTTTTACTACTTGTGTGTTTGGGTTCACTACTTGTGTGTTTGGGTTCACACTAAGTAATCTAGAAGCACGTTGAAATACCAGCTAAATTTCCACTTGTTTGATTACACACTGAATATTTGATGTTGAGTTCAAGCAACTTTACGGAGAGCTTTCATGAAAAGAATTTATACTAAGTTTTACCGTTGCTTTAAGAATAAAAACATCCACACATGAATCACATCCTTTTTTCTTTCAAAACCAGTTTTGCAAGATAATTACTCAAACACACATAAACTTCGAGACTAGTTTTCTTGGCAGGTGTTTGATCAAGTGTTGCTATGTTATAATGTTGACATTGTAGGTTTTTCCTGTTGATTACATAGTGCAACTTGAATTGGATGCAGATGTTAGCGAAAGCACATAGTAAGGGGGAGGGAACCAAGTCCCTGGCTAAGATACTGGCGAAATGGAAAGAATATAATGCCCAGCTTGATTCCTGTAGTGATGCGGATAAACCAGTTCGCAAAGTTCCTGCAAAGGGATCGAAAAAAGGGTGTATGAAAGGTAAAGGTGGGCCTGAGAACTCGCGGTGTAACTACAGAGGTGTTAGGCAGAGAACTTGGGGAAAGTGGGTTGCTGAAATCAGAGAGCCAAACAGAGGGAACAGGCTCTGGCTAGGTACTTTTCCCACTGCCATTGGAGCTGCTCTTGCATATGATGAAGCAGCGAGGGCAATGTATGGATCCTGTGCCCGTCTCAACTTTCCCAATGTTTCAGTTTCCAGTTTCTCCGAGGAATCCTTGAAAGATTCTCCAATGGCGAATCATTCTGGTTCCTCAATGGCAGTGTCTGCAAATGAATCCATGGTTTCACCTACTAACTCTAAGGGGGGAGGAGCAGAAGAGGATGTTGATATGGAGCCCATTTCCTTATCCTTAAGTGTAAAACATGAGAACGGGGAAGGTGAATCAGGGATAAGTTCATCCCCTCCTTCTTCTTCTTCATAGTGTAAATTTGAACACGGCTAAAATTCTTAGCTCATGTACTTGTTAATTGTAGCTTAGGTTTAATGAATCCTGATATTTGGTCCCTGGAGATTAGCTGCTGTAAAACTAAAATGAACTTGGTTGCAAAAATGGTCATTCTTCTGATTTTGGCCTAATATGCTCAAGGTATCCATTCTGTTTTTAACTCATCATATGTGAATCATACTTACCTCTGTTCTTGTAAGATGCTCCAACTCTACACCTCCAAACCCATTTGCTACTTTCTTAATTTTCCTGCTAAATGCTGCATGAGTTGCCACTCTCAGAATTGTTGATTCATATCATTTTCAGAATTTCCATTTCTATATTGTACTGGTTTTGCTATGAATGATTGATTTGGTTATAATATAATAGGTTAGAGCAGTTAATGGTGACTCCCCACAAAGCATATGGGAACATAGCATGAAGTATTTGAGTTTTGAGTTGGATTTAACGCAGTTTAAAACCAACATGGATGGGAATCTGAATCTTTTCTGTATAATAAATCATAATGGATTAACAAAAAAGACACAACATTCTCGAGAGCAGGAAAATAGGAAGATTCATAACCATAATTATGTTAATTTTTTGGAGTATTTTCTATTTTCATCATAAAATATTGGTTTAAATATACATTTGGTCTCTATTTTTGTTGATTTTATTCAATTTGGTCCCTATTTTCGTTTTATGTTTAATTAGGTCCTCATTTTCGTTAAATTATGGTCAATTTGGTCCTTTTCACTAACGGTGTTTAAATAATTAACGTTTTTGAACAGTACATGCCACATGTCAGCTCCTGATTTTTTTAACTTTTTTTTTTAATTTTTTTTTAAATTTTTTTAAAATTTTTTAAATTTTTTTTAATTTCAAAAAAAGTGTCCATGTGTCAAGTCACAATTGTGCCACGTGTCAGTTTCTGCTAGTATTATTTTTTTTGTTCAATTTAGTTCTTATATTCGTTACTTTTGTTCAATTTAGTCTCTATATTCGTTATTTTTGTTTAATTTAGTCTCAAATTTTGTTAAAATAAAACCATTTAATTTTTAAAATTGACATTATTATTACTTATTTTTTAAATTTAATTATAAATTATAATATTTAATTATTAATTGAATATAATTTTTAGATTCAATTGTTAAATAGAATATAATTATTTAAATATAATTAAAATATAATTATTAAAATTTTAAAAATATATATTAACATTTGTAAAATTTACATTTAAATTTAAAATATTTAATATTTTTATTGCATTTTAGATATTAAAATTGATTTATAAAAATGTTTTAAATATTCAAAATATTTTAGAAAAATAAACTAATATTTGTAAAATTAACATTTACATATAAAATATTTTAGATTTTAATATCTAAAATGCAATAAAAATATTAAATATTTTAA